>CEAI01012617.1_pt1 | contig 156609 bp, 105 predicted proteins | sample 557641 | NCBI WGS metagenome assembly CEAI01 (sample SAMEA3182100, study PRJEB8094) | gut metagenome | biome: human; feature: gut; material: Stool; isolation source: human stools | place: Canada | collected 2012-06-20
CCTTTGCTCTACCAACTGAGCTATGGCACCATCCTGTTGTGTTATAAAACACATTTACAAATGATTACGAAACTTCATCTTTTTCTCTGACACCCGACCTTTTCAGTTCGGTTTACAACGTGGTTTACACAGTCGTTTTTGCAAAGAACGATACCCATTTCGGTTTCATTGCGAGTGCAAAGGTAAGCAAATTTCTCAAACTTGCAAAAGTTTCCTCGAAAATTTACAACTTTTCTGCCCTCAAACAATCATACAGCCGCGATTAGAACCGCTCTCTATCCAACATCAACCTTTTCGCAAGTCATTTCAAAACCATCCAGAACCGTTCGGGCAAGTAGATATTCTTCACCTCTCTTGCCTGTTCAAATAGCGGGGCAATCTCGGATGGACTAAAACCCGCTATCCCGCAACCGATTTCCGTCACCAAGAATTTCAGTTGTGGACGTTGCTTTGCAAACTCGATAAACTCGTCCACATAGGGCTGGATTGTTTCCACCCCACCCTGCATAGTCGGTATGGCATAACTCTGCCCCTGCAATCCGACACCCTGTCCCCAGACAGCCCCGAATTTCTGATATGCCAACCGTGCAGCACCCCCGCCGTGCATACCTGCAAGATTGCTGCCGAACACAAAGATTTCGTCGGGCTGGAGTATTCTTATATTAGCGTTTGTTATCCTCATTATCGAGCATGGGAATTATTTGACTATGCATTCTTGAAGAAAAGAACCCATCATAAGTTTGATTTCCTAAATTAAGGATTATCAAGTTCTGCTTGGCTCGTGTTAATCCCGTATATATTAACTCTGGATTCACACGCTCACTATCTTCGATTATAAGTACAACAGTATGTATCTCCCAGCCTTTAAAACTATGAATAGTTGATAGTTTTATAGTTCCTGACCGCAATATAAGATGATTTTTACGTGCTCTACATTTACCATCATTACGTTGAAAATTATTTTGTTCGTATTCTTCTTTTGTATCGAATGTGATAGAGGTATTTTCCTTATAACGGGTTCTAATACTATAATCAACCTCCCGCATATATTCCATCGTGCTACCCAATACAGCAACATCGGATGGATGAATATCGTATAACCTCGTTAATTTATAGATTAAATCGACAATATAATCAGCCGAGATAGTACTTGCCGCATGATAATACTCCAATATGCGGCCTTCAAAATTGAAACTTTGCATTATAGACATCTCGTCAATGGAATACCTTTCCTGCAAAAAATTCATTTGAAATGCTTTTGCCAATGTTGCAATCTCATTTCCCAATCGAAAAGTCGTTCGCAATGATTGGTTCCATGGCCCTACAATTCCTCGGGTAATCAATTCTCTTTGTTTTGATTCTGTTTCTTCAATCAATGCATTTTCATATATATTCTGCTTCTCATCGCCAAAAACAACTAACTCAGTTTCTTTGTCCGCAAAATTCTTGACGATAATATCTATCCATTCCTGCTTATAATCTTGTATTTCATCAATAAAAATTGCGGCAAAGGGCTTTATCCTATTTTTGACACGATCGAAAAAATGAGCATTATCAAATGGTTCAACAGAATGAACCGCTAAATTATATTTATTGGCTTGCTCCTTAAAAAACTGGTGGTAGTTCGTGATATAAAAGTTTTCCCAACCGAAATTCTCCCTCACATCCGCAATTCTATCTCGAATGTAATTCTTAAGTGCGAGATTAAAGGTCAGAATTAAAACAGGCTGTTTCGTTCTAATATATGCATTAACGGCACGTTTAGCCAATACTAATGTTTTGCCACATCCTGCAACGCCCTTTATTTTTTGTCGGGCTTGGGCTATGCTGGGAATTAACTGCAATTGCTCTTTTGTATAATGAATGTCAAGTCCTTCATCTATCTCATGGTGCGGCGGCCTAAGATAGCGTTGAATATCGTGGTATAATTCATCATTAAATACAGAATTAGGCTTATTCATGTGTAGTACACTAAAATAGTCATTAAGTGCTTTATCCGTTAAGCCATCTTTACCGAATATTCCTCGATATTTTGCAGAGCCTTGTTCTGGTAATATACATCCTTTTTGATTGCAAAATTGAAGCGCATTTTCTTGTGTCACATTATGAAAATAAACCATCCGACTTATTGTGCTCCAGATTCTATCACCCTTTATATTTTGTTCAAAAAATTTATTACAGTGAAGATTAACGAGATTAGATTTATAATTAGTTAATTTCTCAAACGGTGATACCCATAACAAATCTTTACAGTCCCCATCATCACTTTTTTCCACCCAACTCCCATCCTCTCTGACAGTATATTTATCCAAATCCCAATCGCATATTTCAATTAAAACAACTCCGTATTTTCTACGCATAATTACAATATCAGGGTTGTCTCCATTAATGAAGGGTCTATAATAGACTTCGTAATCAGAGGCAAGATGCTTCCACAAAAAATTCAATACGACACGTTCTCCCTCCATTAAATTCATCTTCTTAATAGAGGTAATATCAGGATATATAACAGGAGGCATAGCGGTTCAATTTACAATGGTTAGTATTCAAATTTAGCAATTTGTGCACACAAAACAAAATCCTCGACCAGATAGCCGAGGATATAACATTGAACTGCTATAAATGTAGTTTTACCATAATTTATTTTCGGGATGCTCCTCTATTATGGACACAATCTCCTCTTTTGTAAATTCGGAATCCTCTTCGATAATTTTTACTCCTCGTACTTGATAATCTACAACGGTTTCAGTATTTTCATCTACGTAACTATAAATCCAAGTATTAAAAATTTTATTCGGGACATCTAAAAAAATGAAATAAATAAACAGGCCGCCAGCAATAAATGGTTCTGCTTGATATATAGTAAATTTCCCTTTTAACGCAAATTTATATGGTTCTAAAACCTCATCTTTAATTTCCCCTTTGTAGCACGCATCAATGTATTTACGCAAAGTACGGAAATAGTCATTGTCAAGCCAATCTTTGTCTGTCCAGTTTCCGAAACGGATGTCATTCAATGATTTTCCACCTACAATGTTCATGGAATCTGGTAATATCTCAATATCGGGTTCTTCTGTAACATGCTCTGCCGTAGAATCGGTTGCCCCTGTTTCGATAGATTGTGTAGTTGCTACTTGTTGGGAGTGTCGATTTCCACACCCAACAATCAGTAGTGCAAGTATTAGTAAATAGTTCTTCATCTTCTGTGACGCAATTATAAAAATCTCTGTTTATTCCCTTAAAAATATGTCACTTTATAGCATCCATTTCCTCGATTTTATTATCAATAGCTTGCAATGCGCCTTGTAGCGCCTCTTTATTGTCGCTGGTTTTTAACTCCTTTACCAAGTATGCTTTCAGTTGCCGTAAAGTTTTGAGTGATTCAGATATATCCCCTTTGGCTTTATAGATTCCTGCCTTATACATCATACTTGCAGAATAAGCCATATTAGCGGCTGTTACGGTCGATAAAATTTCAGGAAGTTTATCTGCTAAATCAAATGCCTTATCCCACATTTTAGCCGCACAATAAGTATCAGCTAAATTCATTGCTAAATCAGCATAGTGGGTTGGGACATATTTCTCATCCGCCATTATTCCACCTGCTTCTACCATTATCATATCCCATTCAAAATCACGTATGATTAATTGATAAGCCTCTTTTTCTGGCAAAAATTTGAAAGCCATTGTTGCAATGATTTCATCATGCAACAAATAGCGGGCAGTGGAATGTTGTAAAGCTATCGTAATGTTAGCGAAATTATTATCGTGCTGATAAAGGTTAAAGGCGTCTTCAAATTTTCTATCATTACAGAATCTTATAAACGTATGCCATACTGAATCAGCAATATGCTGTGTTTTTCGCATATTTATAGCAAATTCATTTCCTTGTAAAATTTGAGCATTTTCATAATGGGTTCTCTTTGGATTCTCCATTATTGCTCGGCTCATGCTATCCAACTCAATCAAACGAGCGGCAATTTCATTTGTGGGCTTTATAGGCCATTCTTCTGTATTGGGTTGATTTCCACACCCTACAATCAGTAAGGCGAATATGGGGAGTAGGTAGTTTTTCATCGTTCGTTTTCTTCTTTGCAAAACAATCCTTTGACTTTGTGCCAAGCATAGTATTGCCATTGCCAACGCATCAGACAACTCGTATTGTTTTCAATGGTCTGACGGTCTGGATTTACCCATACACCACCTTTCTCTATCCATATCGTATCTCGCGTTTCGGGCTGAATCAGCAGGTTGCCATGACGCTCATAGTAAACTTTCAAATAGTGTTCGAAAGAGGTGTGAACTGAATCTTGCGGAATAAGTACATTGAAATAATCGCCTGTCCCCACAGCATATATAGGAGCATATTTATATACAGTTCCCATTTTACGGAAACCTATATATAGTTTATCAGCTTGTTGCTCCGTAAAATAGATATTAGGCATAGCTGCTGCAAAATCCAATATAAGAATGGCCGTCCAAATCCAGACTGTACCAAATTTGGCAAGTTTCGAGGCGTCTGTCGATTTAAGAAATACGGGCAGGATAGATGTAAGTAATATAAATCCGAGGTAATAGAAGATTCTTAATATTCGATAGTTGTCTCTATGGAAAGAAAAGCCGCTATCATCTGAAATGAAATCAAACGAAAACGGAAATGATTCTACTTTATACCAAAAGATGATTATAGCAAAAAAGAACAGATATGTCCCTATTACGCTCAATCGTATCGGTTTTGCCAATTTACGGATGTTCAACCAGATGATAGTTAACGCTATTGCAAATTGCCAAATACCACTGAGCGTATAATGATTGCAATAGGATTCAGTTCCATAATAGCCCCATTCCATCCAAAACAGAAATGGACGGTTGAACAGAAGCAGGTACAGGAGTAAACTCCCTACAATGTAGGCAGTTCTTATAAGTATGCTTTTAAGCGTGGGATTGAGGGACATGGTTTTAGTTTTTGAGGGTTTCAATCATTCTTGCAACAATAGGCGTACAAAGCGGGACACCATAGTAAGTACCATTCCGCATATCCTGCTCCATGATTACGAAGATTCTGTATTGCGGATTCTCGGCAGGATAGTATACCGTCAGACTGCCCCAATAATGCCGTTTTCTATCGGACTTGTCTGTTGCACCTTTGGCGGCCACATCCAAACCTTTCAACTCTGCATAATCAGCTCGGCAATCGCCATAGGAGAATTGTTTGCTCTTTTCCGCAACAATATTCATAAAGTCTTGTTTGCAGGGTTTCAGCCCTCGTTTTGTCATTCTGCAATCTGCCGATGCAATATCGTTCCCTTTCATATCAGAGAAGATTACAGCTCCTTGCAGGGCTTTTTGAGCCATCAACACGTCCGTCAAGATTTGCTGGGCGTTATCATGGTTTATTGTCTGTCCATTGATGAATAGAGCCGATAAGATGAAAGCGACGGTTAGTAGATAGCGTTTCATACTCTTGTGTCAATCAACATCAAATGTTCGTATAGTTTTAGTTGGATAATCGTACAATACCCCAAAATGTCTTGTCGTGCCGTCTGAATTAGTTATAGTCCCTTTAACATTATATTGCCAGTTGTTCAACGAAGGGTCGGTCGTATAAATATAAGTGACATTGTGACCGTATCTTTGAAGATAATTGCCTACGATTCGCAAACATTCTTCTTTGGACTTTTTGCTTACCTCTTGTTGCTTTTGATAATCGTTAGTGGTGACCCTATATTCGCTTTGCAAGGATGGTGGTTGTATCGACGTGTCATCTTTCTTAAAAAAAAGGTTGTAGGCATACCATCCCACAAAAATTATCCCCGCGATGGTTACCAATTTTTCAAGAATATCCATCTGTCTCATAATTTTATTTGTATGGTTGAATCAAATTATCGTTCAATATATTTCTTGCCTTATTGAAATAATGATTGGCTATGGTTGTATCACCTTGTTTATAGGCCGTATATCCCATCCAATAATAGGCTTTCTGCCCTGCTTTGCGAATATCATCATCGTTTGCATATTCACTCGACAAGAGATTTGTATAATTGGATATACACGAGGAGTAATAGACAGAGGCTTCTTTATAAGCCCCTTTATGAAAATAATGCTCGGCTAATGCTTCGTTGATATTATACAGTTTCAAATCTCGATCCGCTTTGCTTTCGATTTTTTTAGACAGAACCGCCAGTTTTTTCAGAGTTGCAATTTTACGGTTCGTTTGCTGGGTATATTCCGTGGCAGATAACCCCATTTTGTCCTCCTCATAGATTTCCAATACAGCAGACAACATATCGACTTGTCCCCAGAGTAAATCGAGTTGTTCGTTTACATCATCAATAAGATCAATGTATTTATCAACAACAGCGCAAGCCTCCAAAGAATAAATCGCATAGCGTTCCGCCCGTTCTGAACTCGTTCCATAATAGGCATTTCCATCATGCCATACCGATTTGGCTTTTGCAACCAGAGGCTCCAATTCCGACAGACAACGATCAACAACGTCTTGTGCGTTTGTATATGTTGCCCCCATAACAAGAGCAAGCATCAAAAACATCTTTTTCATAAATCTGCAATATTATTTGAGTTAATAGATTTTAATTAAAACAACATATGGTGTCAATCGTTTTATCTTTTCTGTAAAGGGTAACCCCGCAATCGAATTATTGGCAGGTAACATAATAGTTGTTGGTGCAACGTCGATCAGATTTTTCAGATACGATGTTTTAATGGCATAGCCTACATTTTGAGCATCGGGAACTCCCGCATTCGTAATACCTACAATGTTACCCTGCTTATCGAACAATGGGCCACCGCTATTTCCAGATTGTATTGGAGCCGATATTTGATAAGTTACAATATCGCCTTGATAGCCTGTTCTTGAACTTATTATGCCATCAGTAACCTTTATCTCCTCTCCCAAAATATCTGACATGGGGTAACCGAGAGTAAATACACTTGTTCCTACATCCTGTATCGAGGTTTTAACGGCATAGGGTAACACTGGGAACTTGGTAAACGAGCTGTCGTCAATTTGCAGCAGGCTAATATCATTCGTCTTATCTGAAATCAGAACTTTTGCATTGACCGTATGAACCTGTCCTTTCCAATTAACAAGTATATCTATTCCTTTTGCCCCATCAATTACATGATGATTGGTTACAATCACACCATTAGACGTCAATACGAAACCGCTACCTGTTGCTATGTATTGCTTCCCATTTCCAGATGACGGTGTATTGGGCGTTGTGGCCTTATCCAGTTCCATTTCTCGAATTAAGGCCAACCCTTCCGAACCGCCTTTCTTCAAATCGTCAATACCCGAAGCATCAGATTTCAGCAACTTTGCTTTTCCTCGTAATAGGTAAGCATCCGTTGTGGATTTATAGGATATGGCTTTCGTGCAGTCGTCAATCGCATTATTGTAAAACTCGCTTGCAAAATAGGCGTTTGCTCGTTTGAAATAGATGTCGTAGTTTTTATAACCTCTGTCAATGGCTTTCGAGTATTCCGAGGCCGCTTGACGATAGCTTCCCTCGTTCATACTATTATCACCAGCTGAAATAAAATTTGAAACTCTTGCGTAAATAGATTGTCTTTCTACTTTAAAATTATATACTCGTATTTTTGCGCCTGCATATAAATTGAACTCAATGCGTTTCACTCCGACAACCGAGCCTACGGTCATGAGCGGAAGAGAATAGTTGTCAAAGTCAATTAGACAACTTCTATCTTCTTGCAATGTTATTTCCACACGCGACGGCAATCCATTACAGCTTTGATAGCCATCATTAAAGGTTCCTCTTCGTGGAGTATATCCTAACATGCAAAAAGATTGAGAACTTGGTTGAGATGTATCTACAAGCCCATAATTTCCTCCTCTTGCACCACTATTATAAAATATGGTTTGCATATTGTACTCTTTACCATCTGTTCCAGTCATGTACACGGTTATTCCCCAATAAATATCACGTGTATACTCGGTCTTCCCATTTTCATTTTGAACCGCATATTTGTAATTTGACGGATTGTTGTGAATATCTTGGATATTGAACGAAACGCGTATGGCAGGATCATTAGAAAACCGATGAATATTTATTGGCAGAATACCATTCCGTGCTGTAATTCTGTTCTGTTTTTTATTATCTTTCGATTCAGCAATCCAATTATGCAGGGTTGCTCCATTCGATGATACATTCGATATGTCCAGACTATTATTCGGTGTTATCTTGAATGTACATGATTGCATTTCCCATTCCGTTTGAGAATAGGAACTAATGCAGAATAGGGATAAAAGTGCAATAAGGATAATTCGTTTCATTGTTATTATAAGGTTAGATAATACTTATCGTAAAGAAATATGCAATCTTAGCCCTGTCTTGCGGTTATCGGATGGACAACCATAAAGGCAGATAAAATCACATTAACCATTTGCCTGTGATGATATTGGGACATACACTCAACTTGTCGTTCAACCCCTAACGACGGGTTAATAAAAGAAAGCGCAGGGCTGCTGACTTATTTTAGTGCGACAGGTCGTAGGAAACCCAATAGATAAAATAAGCAACAACCCCGCGCCTGTATCGTGAAGATACGACGGGAGGGCAATGCCACTTATTCTCTCTATTGTGCTTGGAATTTCCTACGTTCGTCACACGAGAATAAAGTTACACTTCCGTAATTCAATATGTCTCCCACAAAAGTAGAAAACAATCGTCGGAAATGCAACGGCTTTGCACCTCTTTTTTCGAGGTTGTTGCAGATACAAATTTCGCCAAAACAAAATTGCAATCCAACAGCGATTGGACTGGAAAGTAAACTTTGTTCTTTGCTTATTGGGATAGTAGGCTTTTTCTCGACTTTACGCCTGTATAAGCCCTCAAAATACACGTTATATCAGTCAAATACAAACGATTATCGAGTTCCTGTCTGCATAAAGTTCATATTTCTACAAGAGTGATGACATTATAGAATACAATAGTCGTTATTTCAGACACTTATCGAACTTATTAAGTATCTATCCGCTTTGTTGTTCTGTAAAAGAGAATACCCCTGCCGTTGTGAAACAGCAAGGGTATTCTTCTTCGTTCAGTTATTCCACAAACCACCTGTACTGGGCATCGCCTTCAATGGCTCTGCCAATACCCGTGATAAGCTCGGTAGCGTTCAGCGAACGGTCGAGGAACGTGTCGATGTAACTCGACTTGTTGGCTCCCGTAAAGAGGTTGTAAACCCTCCAAAGGTCAATCTCTGAATTGTCCCCTCGTGAGAAGTTCTCGTCAGCGTAATACGCTTTTGCCACGGCGTTGATATGGCAGTCTGTAAACTCCATAGCAGGCAATGCCTTTCGCTCGGCTGTGGGCAGGTATTGATACAACCGTGTCTTGCCGATAAGCTGGGCGAATTGGTGTTCAGTAAGGTGTCGTTTCTGCATTGCAGCCATCAGCTTTACATGGCGTTCAGCATCGTATTCTTGAAACAGGCGTAAGGTGGCATCGAACAAGTCCTGCACACCCATCACACGCAGTTCGCTCTTGAATCCGTCCGTCGATACACAGAGGTTACAGCACACGAGGTTCTTGAACCCGATGAAGACCTTGAATTTCTCCACCGTCTTTTTGGAATAGAGGTTTTCGTGGTTGTAGGCTCTTACTCCTCCAATCGAAAGGTTCAGCCTGTTCCCTGCCACATCCTCGTAAATCGTGGGTATCTCGAAACAGAAAGCCATCCGTTCGTAGTAGATGGTCTTGTCGGTTTCCAAAAGCTGATTCACGGGTTTGTGGATGGCTTCGGGAATCCGACCCTTGATGATATGGGACACGACTATATCGGGCGCGTCGATTACCTCCTGCGGGAACATACGGTGTGCAGCACCTAATACCGTTTCGATAAAACTCTGATGGGAGATGGTCACCTCGTTGTCCTTGCTGAATACGGGAACGACGCAATCCTCTCTCAAATGGGCTATATCGACGGGCTTGGTGTTAGCCTCGATAAAATGGCGGTTATGCCGCACACCCAAAGGAACGACAACACCTGTCGTTGCAAGTTGGGCAGGTTGTTCCTCTACGGTCGTTGCCACCTCTGTGGCAGGGTTATCGAGGAAAGGACTGTCGGAGTTCAGACCGACGGCAAATTCTGCATTAGGCTGAAACGCTGGGTACATGGTTGTAGGGAGTTTGAGGTTGAACACTCGGTTGTGCAGGCTGTGCCATATTGCACCATTTGAGGATGGCCTGACCGATGGCAGGTGTGATGAGGAATTCGGGACGGCCTGTGAACAGTCCCGTGCGGTCTTTGGATGTGGTGGCCTTGTGGTTCATGGCTATATCCAAAACCGCAGTAAACTCGTAGTCCACGTTATCACGCTGTACGGCTTTCAAGCCCACCTTCTCTGGAACCATCTTACCGTTCTTGTCCGAAAGCACATAATCCTGTTTGCTACGCATGGTGCAGATCACATGAGCGGAGGATGTCAGAATACGCTGGATAAAGGCGTTCTGACGGGGCGTGACCTTGGCCCAGTTGGCAAAGGAGTTGCCTTGCAGGTTGGCGTGGAAATCCAGCAGATAATCCCAGCAATGGGAGATGCTGTCGATGATGATTACCTCGGCTCCTGCCTGCTCACAGATGCCGATGGCCTCAATGTAAGTTTCGGGAGCATAGTTTTCGAGGGTGAGGACTTGATAACCGCCCAGATGGGCATAAAGGTCTGCCGAACAGTTCTCGGAATCAATGACAGCGATTTTAGACCAGTCGCCTGTCATTCCGTAAGCGATAAGGAGCGACGAATAGGTCTTGCCGCTGCCTGAAGCTCCCGCCAGCGCAAGCCGCATCTTGGCTGCACGACGCATGGATTGTCTCAATTGCATAACTCTACAAATTAGATGATTAGTAAATGATTGAACTAATCATCCCAGTTGCGGCTTTTGTATTCGTTCTGCAATTTTTCTCGATAATCTACCATAAAAAATCCCTCCCCGAATTTCGTTTTCCAAACCAAATAGGGGGAGGGGTGTTAATTGGGGTATTTATTCGTGGGTAGATGATAAAATCCCATATTAAATTAACATTAAAGCTTTACGCATTAAGCAATTGATAAATGGGAAATGTTCTAAATCTTTCTTGATCATCCAATGTATTGAACAATACTTGTGCTTGCACCTGATTATCACAAAGTAAATAAGCAGCTATTTTATGTTCAGGGTCGGTGTCATTTTGAATAATGTCATTTATAATACTTAATTCTGAGCCAGTTAAAAGTCGAAGTCGTTTTACAGATTGCAAATAGTTTAATTGCCTAATTGGCAACGGCAGTTCATTAGCATTTTCTAACAACCATTTAGAAAAGTTTATACATAAATCAAGTAGTTTCGGATTCGCAGTTTTATCATATGCTCGTAGCATATCCAACAACGAATAATTTAAACGATCTGCTAATATTGGATAATTCATAATATCTTGCTTAAAAGAAGATATTACACGATCATAGTATTGAGACGGAAATGTTTTATAATTTATTTGATCCAACAATGCATATTTAGATATAGGATATGTTTCCCCGTTGCTACACGATATGGATACATTCATCTCTTGCTCAAGAATATTAATAAACATATCAGGCTGTTTTCCTTGTCCCTTTACAAAAACGACAGGAATATATAAATTAAATATCTGAAGCCCACACAAACAAGGAGAAGCATCATTCAAGCTCTTTTTAAAACAGCGTTTCCCTTTTAAAATCACATCCATCAAAAGAACTATTTTCTCACGATATTCTGGTTTAAAGTCATTGTAATCAATAACTAATTCGTCTTTTACACTTAATGCGACAAGAACTTTTTGAATATTTTTTAGATATTCTAAATGTTCTTGAAATTCAGCTATTCGAGGCGTTATTTCTTCATCTATCTTTGTAGGATCTTGATGAATTGTTGCATCTCCTAATGTAACCTCTCCTGCTTGAAAAAAATCCAACAAAAAGGACATATCTGTAATTTGTTCAGATAGTGTCCCTTGCAAATTAAAGTCTGCTTTGAGATTTTCGCCTATGTTAAATCTAATACTTTTCCCAATTTGGAGATACTTCCCACTTTTGGTATAGACCAGATGATACAACGAATAATGAGTTTTTCCTTTAATCGTAATTGATTTTTCTATTGTCCTCTCCAGTTGAAGACAATTGACTGTATCAAGAGGTATATCTGGATAAATATCTAAAGGAGGTTTAGCATATAAGCATACCTCATGATTAAATATATAATCAAATAGAGAATCGGGAGAATCACCAAAACATGTAACATTGATTGATGTTTCATGCGTTTTAAAATCTTCCAATTTTAAAGTTGGAGTATCAACAAAACTAACTTGCTTTTTACAATCATCAAAAAAATTCATCAGTACAGCAACCAACTCATGTTCATCTGTGGGTAATTCCTTCAATTTAATATTAGTTCCTTGCTGACCACCTTTATTGGCTAATATTTTCTTTATTTTGATTGGCTGTAATAGTGAATAATAAGACTTAGTATCACTATTATCATCTATTCCAACGACCAAATATAAAACACCGAGAGTGCGATAACTTCTCAAATCAGATATGGGTACATGAAAAGTTAACGTAGGTTTGTTTATGGACTTAACTCGTTCTCCTTTGACTTGAACGGGAATTCGCCCATATAGCGATTCATTCTTTTTTGATTTATTGGTGTAAATGTAGATGTGCCCATCCCACAATGGCTCTTTGTCTTTTTCAGCAATATATGCAGATAATAAAGACATTTTTGCTATTAACAGTTTAATAGTACTTGTTGCCAATTGCTCTATATCCATATCAAAATTCATTTTACATCCAAATATACGAATTTCTTTGATAGAAATGAATGTTCATAATATGCTATTAAAAGACAATAGAAATGAGATGACATAAAATTGACATTTTGGGGGAATATGGAATAAAAAGCCCTCATACTTAAGCATGAGGGCTGGATATATTCTTTTCAATCAAATGTCGGCGGCAAATCTCGGACAATCTGCTGTATGGCTGAATCTTTAAAACAGATATTTATTTCATCTGTTGTCAATCCGATATTGTCCAAAATACAGCAGGTTAATAAGACGATACATTTCTGCGTCAAATCATATAAATCATCTCCTGCAACTGCCTTGCTAACCATTTTATCATCTTCGGGGATCAGATGTGAATATTTATGTCGAGATTGCGTCAGTTCTTCTGCATCAATTCGACACTCCTGTAACATATAAACACCCTTGAACTGCTCTAATAACCTTTCTATTTGTAATTGATATTTTTTAATATCCTTACCATCTTTTTTATTGACGAAGCGTTTATAGTAGCCATCCAATGCCTGTGCTATTATCAGAAAATCGGGAGCATCGAAAAAACGGTTATGTTGTAACGACCGAATCAGATAATTGCAGATAGGTGATAACTGCTCAAAGTTTGCATGCCATGCAAATAACATCAATGGTACTTTGTCTGCCAATCTATCATATTTAACTAATGGCACTTTATAAGGGGTTGTGGATGGTTCCATTTCATATAAAAGAAATGCCCATCTTCTCGGTTCTTGTCGGATTCTCAACTCTATCTTACATGGCGATTGATTACTGAAAAGTGCAATAGATAGAAATTGAGAAAACTCAAAAACAAGTTGCATCAGCCTATTCGTTGGAATAGGTTTATTAGCAGAAACTCGCAAATAGGTATTTTGGGCAACGGTTGTATCGTAACGTGCAGGTATATACTCCGAATAAGGCACTAAAGCTATTTTGATTCCATCTTCAATTTCTGTCTCCAAAAACGGATCGCCTTTCCGCAAATCCAGCGTACATGAAATAAGTTTGCCATTACGTTCTTCCTCTCGATTATCTTGAAATGCCCAATTTTTTAGGTAAGGGAACTTTACCGTGCAAATATCGAATATCGGTTCATCCATTGATTGAACATGGCGGCCCAGTATGAGACAATTGATAGTAAATACAAACTTTGAAATATCTACAACTGTGTCATCCTTTATAGGATCGTTCATAGTTACGTTGAAAAGTGTAAATTCATACCCATTTGCATCTTTTCCCCATATTGTATCGTAATAGCCATCCATTCGGGCAATAACTCCTTGTGTGGGTTCATGGTATACCTCCAATTTTATGGGTTTATTTTCATTGTAGTACAATGTTCCCATACATTCTTGATATTCGCGGAACTGCCGTCTGAATTCATCCTTTTCTGGGAATCTCCATTTACCATGAAACACGTCGGGAATATATTGCTTACTATTCATACTATATAAAGCCTTTCTAACAAAATTAGAAAAATGCTTCTAAAACTCAAAACCTTTGAACTCCTCCTTAAACTGTTTTGCTTGTTCGGCTCGTTCCGTAACGGCTTTATATTGTTCCTGCATATCAAGCACCTTTATAAAGTAGGGCAACGAAACCTTTTCGGGCAGGTTTTTGCATCGTTTATCGAGTTGGTAGGTAATGCTTATTGGCTCTGTTCTCGATAAGCCTATTGCATTATACTTGGTAAGCAGTACGGACATAGCCCGTTTATCCCAGTTAGGAATGGCAATATCTTTCGCCTTGCAGAAATCGCATATCTCCTTATAAATCCCTGCATCCGTCTTTCTAACTGCTGAATTGATAAAACAACCTGCTGTCAGTTCATAGCCGTTAGAAATAGGCTTTATAAGCCTTAATTGCAGGCATTCATTTAATAATGCAGTGGTCGTATTTCTCGATAATCCGATACCCTTTGCAATTTGGGATATACTTCATTGAATGGTATCCGTATTATTAAGGCAGATTGCCTTTAATAAGAGCAGAAAGCCTGCAATCTTGGCGGGATAGTTCCTCTTAAAGTAACTGTTATCGAGGAAGAAATAGTTGCTCTTTTCTGGCTTTATATAGTAGGAATTTCGCTTTATAAAACCTCTGTCAGCATCTTCTTTAATGGTAGTCTGCACGGTCAGATAACCTGCGTCTTTTAAGCGTTTAATGCTCCGTCGTATGGTTCGTTCATCCAATCCAGTAAGCAGGGATAGTTTTTCTTCTGTTATATGAGAAATATTTGTCTTATGATTGGAGCAATATTTAATGGTCGCTCACACGTAAATATCAATAGGCTTACTGTTTCCCGTCTGAAAGTTCACGATTGATTTGGGGATTACGGTATAATTCATCGTTAGCAATGGAATTTTGATTGTTCGTAAATATGATTTCTTTTAAGTGTAGCAGTTTTCGAAAGCAGGCTACGCCGTAATGGTCTTTGGCCTGTTTACGGTTATCGAATCATCTGCGGTCTTTGATGTGGTAGTACATGGTCGGGACGACTTTAATAGGTAGTGTATAAGTAGGTAATGTATATATAGGACACTTTTGAGCAGTTTGCATAGGACAGATTTGAGCAACTCTCTATCCCGTCATTCAAAAACCTACTATCTCTTTAATTGGAATCTTCCACATTTTCTGATTCTGGATCTATACTTATAAAGGGAATCTTCATTTCGTACTCAAAAAATGTGGTAAAGGATTTCACCGCATTTTTTCTGTGTGTGAAATATCTTTTTATAAGGGAATTTCATTTCCGACACAAAAAATATGCGACTATCAACCAAAGACAAGGACAGCATATAATGCCATCCTTATCCGTCCTATAACATATTTTCTATGGAAGAAACAAGAATTACCCTTGTCTGTGAAATGATGTGCAAAGGTATAAAGCATTTAATCAAAATCCAAATTTTAACATAATATTTTGCAAAAAAAAATTTAATCGAAGTCTTATGGTTGCTGTTCTTGCAGGCTTTCATTATCTTTGAGTAACCGAAAACTTTACGATTATGGGCTATACGATACCTCAAAATTGGAATGATGAAGCTATGGAGTATGTCAATAAACTGACAGACAAAATCAATGTCGGTTGGGATGGCGAGGACTATTGTTTGAGCGACTGGAATTTGCGGTTTCTCTCCCGAATGAATAGAGAGGTAATAAAACCGCCGTTCACATATCAAGCATTCCTCGATAATAAAGACATTATCGCTACATTGGAGGGTTACGAATTGGATGTTGAAAAATTCTGGTTTGCCCTGCTGTATATTTACGATATTACCTGTGATTTTGGAATAAATGCAGCGGATGCCAGTAAGACAGATTATGATATATTGGTTGAAATTGAAGATTATCTGGAGAATCATCCACAAGCCGTTCTTTACCTGTCGGACGATAAGGAGATTCGCAAAAGCTACCGTTATGAGACCAACAGCCCTGTGATATTGGTGAATCTACGTCGTTTTGTAAAACGAGAACTTGAAAAATATGAAGAACCACCACAATTAAAGGTATGGACGCATGATATTATGTGCAGGAATTACACAGAATCGTTAGGGGCGGCTCAACAGCAGGTGTTGATGTACAAACTATTTAAGGTATTGTTCGATGTCCTCGGCATGCCCGATTTGAGAGCCAAGAAAGGCGAGACTGTATCGTACAGTAAAATGCTTCTTATCTCCCGCATCATCTATTTTTGTCGATTGACGACCAACGAATCCTTTACATTCGATAGCTCCTCGCTGAAAGGAGTTCTGAAACAGTATGGAGATTTCGATTTCAACCAACGGCATCCCAAGACCTATGAAGGAGGTTTAAAACTCCCCAAAGAAGAGGGTGAGTAAATCGGCCTGTGTTTTACTCCCTAATAAGGGCTGAATTTCTATCGACCTTTGTGGTGTCGGGAGGGTGTTCCTCTCGATGCTCCAGCCAGAGGGCGATGGTCGGAAGCAAATAGAAGCCCCTCCGCAAAGGACGGAGTAATACACAGCTATGAAAAAGATGAACATCACCATCGAAAACGAAGTACGCCAGTTTGCATTTGTGAAAGGCAACCGCCCGACCAACGCCAAGACGGTGAAAGCCAAAGAGACTTCGATCAAGGAACACGGGCAGTTGTCGCCTATCACCGTCGCCAAAGGAGAGGATGTCTTGAACTCAGGGGGGCATCTGGTAGACCTCGATGGGTACGACATTCCCGATGACCAGACCGAAAACTACTATGCCGTGCTGGACGGTCAGCACAGATTGAGGGCTTATCTGAACTTGGGGCTGAATCTGGATGACCTCGTAATTTGTGAACCGCTGAATGTCGAAATGTCGATTGCGGCACTGATTGCAGAAATGAATATCTGCACCAAGACATGGACAGGTACGGATTATATGGCGGCTCCTGCAATGATGCTTGCCAATAAAAATGAGGTCTTTGAATTTGCGATGTACCTCCGTAGCAAAGGCTGTCCGCTGGCAACCATCTCTCTCTGGTGTACGGGAGCAAACTCCCTCAAGCCGAAAGACCTTGTAGCCTGTGTCAAGAGTAAGGAACTGCCCAAAGCATTTGTAGAGGCAGGATGGTATGAACGAAGTGTCAAATGGTATGAGGCCGCACAAGGCAAATTTCCAGATACGTTCTTGGCCAAAAAGTACCTGATTACCCACCTCTCCAAGAAATTCAGCAATGCGGCAGACCCTACGGCGTTTACTGTTCAGATGGTGGAGCAAATCAATCGACTGACTGCCGAACAAGCGCAAGAGATTATGAAACCCCAAACAGGAGAGGGGCTGTCACGGGAACAGGCCACATATGATATGCTGGAAAAACACCTCGGATAATGAGGAGGCTACCCATCATTAGGAAAAAGGAGGTCGGTTACCATATTGGCCGCCGACCTCCAAACTCCTATAACAAGTGTTGCATAGCTTCATCAATCTGTGAGTTCTCAAAGCTATCCAAGTAGATTTGAGTTACCTTTTCCGAACTATGCCCCAGCGTTTCACAAATCAGCGAGGTGCTGACACCCGACCTTTTCAGTACGGTTGCGAAAGAGTGCCGAGCTACATAGGTGGTAATGTCAATCGGCAGATTCAACTCCTCTCCGATCTTTTTCAACCGTGCATTCACTTTGGCAATCACCTTATGCACGCGGTTGTGCTGTTGCGTTTCCGTCTTGTGGAACAACGAGAGAACAGGAAACAGATAAGGCAACGATACTCCGTTGTAGCGGGCGAGAATCTTCAAGGCTTCCGTCTGTAACGGGAGCTTGATAAGTTTCTTTGTTTTCTTACGAATATAAACCAGCCGATTGTCGATGATATTCTTCTCGGTCAGATAGCACATATCCACGAAATTAATGCCACCCATGTAATAGGAAAACGCAAACAAATCGACTGCCAACTGTACCCGTTTATCATCTGTCGAATAGTGAACGATGCGTAAAATATCTTCCTTGCGAATGGCTCGTTTGGCTGTCTGCTGATGCAGGCGCGATACCTTGAAACTGCGGAACGGATAGTATTCTGCCTTGACGATTTTCTGTTCGATAGCCAGATTGTAGAGCATACGCAACGAACGGAACCGAATACCAATTGTATTATCCGCCAACCCTGCCGAACGCAGCCATGTTTCATAGCGTTTGAGCCATGTAACATCTATCTCCGAAAAGTAGATATTCAGATGCCCGTTGAACCGCATAAGCGAGGTATATGCCTGCCGTACCGATAAGGCATACCCTGTTCGTTTGGCCGCAATCAACGCCTCGATTTGCTCGGTAAAGAGCTGCCCTACGGTCTTGGTCGCATAGCCGCCACAAACTTTCTCGACGAGTGTATTGGCCGTAAATACCTTTTCCTCGCAAGTCAGTTCAATCACCTTATCCGTATATTCCCGCTGTTTGTCGGCGATATACTTTTCAATATAGATGCGATTGGGGCAATTTCGTTTCGGCCTGTTCTTGTCGAAATCCCAATATCGGGCGGCCAACGAAATGCCCATGCTGACATATTTACGCCTACGCTCTTTCGTTACGCAGAGCATTAGCGGATGTTCTCCGTTCGCAAGCGTTTTGGAACGGTATAAAAGTACGTTTACTCCCGTTGCAGACATCCCCGTTTCGGTTTACACATTCGGTTTACACAAGTTGTGTAAACCAGTGTATTTTCGACCGATTTCGAGGGGCAAAAAAAGATGGTCACATTTCTGTAACCATCTTGTATTTAATGTTTTATAAGTCTGTTTCAAGTGCTTGACCGAGGCATTTTCAGTCCTTTGCTCTACCAACTGAGCTATGGCACCATCCGCGAAAAACGGGGTATTCCCTGTTATCGTGGTGCAAAGATAAGCAAAAAATTTAATACTGCAAATGCCTCATGCAATTTTGTCGGTAAATTTTTCCCGGCCCGGCAAAAAAACTACCGACCCGGAAATCAGAAAAAAGTCCGCTGCCCAAACGGACAGCGGACTTGACAGGCATGATACAGAGACGCTTAATTCGTTTTATTCTGGTTCGCCTCGCCGATTTCCGGGTTGGCAATCACGACGGAACGCGGCAGCTGGAACCGCATGCCGGATTCGTTCTGCTCCCACATGGCTTTGTAAATGTGGTTGTTCGCAACGCCTGCCGCCGTCATCGCGGCATCGTCCCGACGATCAATCGGCATATTCAGACGCCGGCGGTCGAGCCACTCCAGGGCGCCCTCCATCCACATCTCGATACGTTTCTGAAGAATGATCTCCTCGACGACATCGTCGAGCGAAGTGGCCGTGATGTCATAACCCGGATCGCGGTAGGTCGTCACGTAATCCTTGAGCGTCTTCTTGGCTGCGGCGATGTTGCTGTGCGCCTCGGCTTCAGCCTTGATGAAGACGGCCTCTTCGGCGCGCATATAGATCAGATCGGTATTGTTCCAGTCGCCGTTGTAACTGCGGAACTTGACCGAAACGTACTCCGAACGCACTTTCACGCCCGAAGCAAGCGTATTGGGCAGGTTGGAAGGCAGGAGGCAGGCATAACCGCTCGTCGCAGCGTCCGGGTCCGGATTGTCCGTCTTGTTGAGCCACCAGCCGCGACGCACGTCGGTCGGATTCAGACGCGCATAGAGGTAGGAGTGGATCGGACGCTCGGCCCACATACCCGCATAACCGCTCATGTAGGGGTCCATCTGCGAACACCAGGTAGCCCATGTCTGGCAGTTGTCGGCCGTCATCTTGAAGCCGAAGATCAGACTCGGAACGTTCTCGATACGGTTGAAGCCGCTGTTGTAGTTCTCCTTGGAGACGAGCGTGTATTTGGCCAGAATATCGTCGGCCAGCGAGACGGCTTTCCCCCAGTCCTCCATGACCAATGCGACACGGGCGCGCAGAATGGCGGCCACGCTGGCGTCGAAATCGGTCCGGGAACCGGTGTCGTCGTATCCGATCTCCTCGAAAATACGCAGCGCTTCGTCCAGGTCGTCGGTAATGCGTTTGTAGACCTGCTCCATCGTGGCGCGCGGCAGATTCTGGCCGAGGGTCTCCTCGGTGGCCAGAGGCACGCCCGGAAGGTCCTTGTTCGCCGCCGAGTAGGGATACTGGTACACGTTGATCAGGTGGTAGTAGCCGAACGCGCGGGAGGTCAGCGCACGGGCGCGGTAGGCCTTCATCGTCTCCGACTCGGCGGAAGCGTCGAGGGTAGCCGTCGCGAGAATCTCGTTGGCCGTGGCGATCGGAATGTAGAACATGTTCCACACGTTGAAAGTCGGCGTATACTCCTCCTGCCAGTAGTCGTTGATATACATGTAAAGGTTCATGCTGTGTTGCAGCAGCAGGGTCATATCCTGCCCGGTCATGCCGAACGCAAGTTCGAACCCTTTGAAACCGGTCAGCCACTGAAGGTCGTTCTTGTAATAGGTGGCATAGTGGGTGTAAATGGACGCCTCGATACCCTGAAGCACCTTGTCCGGGTCCTCCTTGGCCACCTCGTCACGGGTCTCCGAAGAGACTTTTCCCGAAGGGTCCACGTCGAAGATATCGTCGCTGCAGGATACCGCAACTGCCGCGCTCATTAAAAATATCAGTATTTTTTTCATATCAATGTCGCTGCTTAGAAGTTAATATTGAGACCTACCGAAGTGGTGCGGATCGGCGAATAATACGTACCGTCCACGCTGTTCAAAGCGACCGTCGCGCCCTGACCGCCCATGCTCGTACGGGGATCGTAGCCCTTGCGCTTCGATGCGAAGAAGACGTTGTCGCAGGCGAAGTACACGCGAACGCTCTTGATGCCGATCTTGCTCATCCAGTTCGCCGGGAAGGTGTAGCCCAGCGTAATGTTGCGCAGGTTGAAGTAGGTTTTGCTGATCAGGAAACGATCCGACGAAGCGTTGATGTTCGAGTCGTTCGTGTTCCAGATCGGCGCCGAACCTTTCCCGGTCTCCGGATTCCAGGCGTCGGCATAGTTCTTCAGACGGTTCATCGGGAAATTCGCACTGCTGAACGCCGAGAAGTCGTAATCGTAGCCGTAGCCGCCGAACTGGAAGTTGGTCATAATCGTCAGGTCGAGGCTCTTCCAACGCAGCGTGGTGTTCAGGCCGCCCGTGAAATCGGGAAGCGCGCTCTTCTCCAGCAGGTACTGCGTGGCCTCGGTAGCATCGCCGGTCGTGACTTTCTCCACGCCCACAACGTTGCCCTCACCGTCCGTGAGATCCCGGTCCATATACCAGAGCGAGTTGCCCTTCTCATCCAGACCTGCGAACTGCCGCATCTCCCAGCGGTAGATGTCCTTGCCTTCGTAAATGCGCTGGTTGCCGTTGGGCATGCCCGAGACTTTGTACTCGTCGGGCAGGTTGAGCATCTTGTTGGCATAGGTGTAACCGTTGACCGACATGTCCCAGTACCAGTCCTTCTTCTGGATGAGCTTGACGTTCAGGTCGAATTCGAAGCCCGAGTTGCGCAGTTTGCCGACGTTGTACCAGTCGTAGGCGCGGCCCGTCGAAATATCCTTCGTACGCTTGAAGAGCAGACCGTCCGACACGCGGATGAAGTAGTCCATCGTCAGGTTGATGCGGTCGTTCAGCAGACCCACGTCCAGGCCCAGATCGAACGTCTTCTGCTTCTCCCACGTCAGATCGGGATTGCCGTAGTAATAGATCTCCGTACCCAGCTTGCCTTCGGAAATGGTAACCGTATACTGGTCGGTATAGGGATAGTAGTTGGTCAGGTCCTCGTTACCCTGCGTACCGTACGTGGCGCGGAGTTTCAGCTCCGAAAGCCAGCTGTGCGTACTCTCCATGAACTTCTCGGCTCCGATGCGCCACGAAGCGCCGACGGACCAGAACGTGCCCCAGGGATTGTATTTGAAACGCGAGGTTCCGTCGCGGCGGATACCGCCCGAGAAATAATAACGGTTGTCGTAGTTGTACTCCAGTTTGCCGAAGAAACCCTGAATGCGCAGCACGTCCTGATAGCCGTTGATCGACCCCATCTCGCCGGCGTTGTTCAGCTGCGGATTCTTGGGATCGTAAATGTTCGTCTTCTCGACCTCGGCGTAATCGCGCACCCAGCTGTTGTACTCATGTCCGATCAGCGCATTGATATTGTGGCGTCCGACGGATTTTTTGTAATTGAGCATCTGGATCAGGTTCAGATCGTAAACGTCCGTAGACTTTTTGTTGATCCGGCCCTTGGAACCGCGTCCGTCGCCGATCGTGGGGTTATAGAACAGCAGTTCGTCGGAGGCGCGATAGCCCAGCGACATGCTCGAGGTGAAGGTGAAGTCGCGCAGGAAATAGATCTCCCCGTAAGCGCGGCCCTGCAAGTTGTTGCGTTTGATGTCGCGCGTGTCCATCTTCAGCGTGGCGATGATGTTCTGGCCCGAGGTTCCGGGACGGGTCGTCGTGCCGTCGGTCTGCCCCGTACCCAGGTCGTAAACCTTGTCGCCGTTTTCGTCATACTTGATTTTCCCCTCGGCATCGCGGGCGTAGACCGGATAAACCGGCTCCCACGAACGCGCCGTGGCGAACGCCGACGAAGCGAGGCTGCTGCCCTCCAGAATGTTGTTCTGCACCGTGTGGGCATAGGAGAGGTTGGCGCCCACCTTGATCCACTTGCGGAGCTTGGTGTTGACGTTCACGCGGGCGCTGTAACGCTCGAAATCCGATTCGATCACATAGGATTCGTCCTTGAGGTAACCCAGCGAGATGAAATAGTCGGACTTCTCGTTCCCGCCGCTGACCGAAACGTTCGTCTCGTTACGGAATCCGGTCTTGAAGAGTTCGTCCTGCAGGCGCTCGCTGTACATGCGCCGGGCCGACGGGTCGAGTTTGCCGGTCGCAGGGTCGATCAGGTAGGTCGACGAATATTTGTAGGGGCTGTAATTTCCGTGTGCACCCAGCACCTCCTGCGAGGCATAGAGCGCCGCGGCAGCCAGATCGCCGCCTCCCTCTTCGGGGCTCGCCGCCCACTTCGTGTCGCGCATCGTGCGCCACTGCGCCTCGAGGTATTCGCCCGGATCGGTGATGATGTCATACTCGGGGACAGCGCGGGTGTTGATACCGAATCGCGTGTCGACGCTGATCGTGGGATTGTCCAGGCTGCCGCGCTTGGTCGTGATGAAAACCACGCCGTTTGCGGCGCGCGAACCGTAGAGCGAGTTGGCCGTGGCGTCCTTCGACACGGAGATCGACTCGATGTCGGCCGGGTTGATGTCGGACAGGCTGCCCTGATAGGGCGAGCCGTCGAGCACGATCAGCGCGCCGGTGCCCGCATTGAGCGAACCGACGCCGCGGACGTAGATCGCAGCGTCCGTACCGGGCTGGTTGGTGGCCGTAGTCAGCTGCACGCCGGGAACCGCTCCTTCGAGCATTTTCGAAACGGTCGAAACCTGACGCTTCGCAAGCTCCTCGCCGCGGATGGTGGCGATTGATCCCGTAAGGTCTTTTTTCGTCGTCGTGCCGAAAGCGGTCACCACGACATTCTCGATGGCCTGCGCATCTTCGTGCATCACGACTTCGACATGCGTCTTTCCGGCGACAGCCACTTTCCGGGTCTCGTAACCGATGAACGAAACCGCCAGCGTAGCGTCGGCGGGTGCGGCGATGGTGAATTTACCGTCCGTGCCCGTGGTCGTACCGGTCGACGTGCCGTCGACCATAACGGTTGCGCCCGCGACAGGCTTACCCTCCGCATCGGCAACTTTACCGGAAACCTGCCGGTTTTGGGCGAATCCATATACGCAAAGCCCCAAAACGGCAATTAACGATAGTAGAATTTTTCTTACCATAAGCGTTAATTTTAATAAAATTTTAAAATAAAAAACAATCGCCCCGGATTCCGGATAATAAACTGCTGGATATAGGATAATTACAGCGTTCCGGAACGCATTTTCCGAGAAATGCCTAATAGTTTGGTATTAAGCGTGTAAGATATACGGACGACACCTCCGTGCGTCCGGGTTGTGTTACCAGATAGTTACCGGACAAGAAGGGTTAAACCGTGCCGTATAAGCTATTTGGTCCAATTGATATACCGTTTGGCGGTAACTTTATCATTACCTTTATCGCGGTTTGTTTATTGTTTAAAAAAGGTTAGGAAGGGAATGAGAAACACGTTCAAAGTACTGTTTTACATCAAGAAGAATGCGCCTTTACGCAATGGAAACACGCCGATCATGGGACGCATTACGATCAACGGACAGCGAACGCAGCTGTCCACGCAACTATCCGTGAATCCGAATCTCTGGGATGTGAGTATGGGACGGGCGGCAGGGCGCAGCGCGGTTGCCTCACGTGTCAACGAACAACTCTCGCAGATTCGTTTCCACATCGAAAGATGTTACAACACGCTGTTTTACGAGCACGCCCCGGTCACTCCGAAAATGGTCAAGGAGATGTATTTCGGCAACGACCAGCGCAACGAAACGCTGCTGGCCTTCTTCAGGCATCACAACGAGGAGTTCAGCCGGATGGTGGGCATCAGCCGCAGCAAAACGACCTACTATAAATATAGGTGTGTTTACAAGCATCTCGAAAACTACGTCAACGACAAATTCAACCGCAAGGATTTGCTGTTCAAAGAACTCGACAAAGAGTTCCTGACGGGGTTTCACCACTACATCGCACAGGAGTGCGGACACAAGAAAAACACGACGTGGATCTACATGATCGCGTTCAAGCACATCCTCATGCTGGCCCGCAGCCGGGGCCACATGGCCAAGGACCTCTTCGCGAATTACAAACTGCGCAGCGAATTCGTCGCGCGAAACTACCTGTCCATGACCGAAATCCGCAAGCTGATCCGTCTGGACCTCGACGACATGACCTTACAGTTGGTACGCGATGCATTTTTGTTCAGTTGCTTCACGGGACTCTCCTACATCGACCTCTGCACGCTGACCCCGCAGCATATCCAGCAGGACGGCAAACAGCTGTGGATCAGCACCACCCGCCGCAAAACAGGATCTGCGGTCAACGTGCGCATCTTCGCGATCCCGTACACCATTTTGCTGAAATACAAACCGATGCAGCGGAATGCGCGGATATTCCGCCTGCCGAGCAACGGCTGGTGCAACATCTGCCTCGAACGCATCATGTCTCTGGCGGGCATTCCCCGGCACATTACGTTCCATTCGGCCCGGCACACCTTTGCCACGACGATCACGCTTGCGCAGGGAATGGCGATCGAAACGATCAGCAAATTACTGGGGCATAAGAATATACGGACTACGCAGATTTATGCGACCATCACCCACTCGAAACTCGACGGCGATATGGAGCGTCTCTCGAAACGCCTCGATACGCTATATCACGATACCGATCTGGAAAAAGTCCGGGAACGCTTTTGAGGACCGATTTACGTATACGCAGAAGTTCACGCAGCTAACACATTCGCTCAAAACGTCCGAAAACACCCGAAAACAGGGATTACAATTTGTAATCCTCTTGAGATGATATTTCCAAAATCGTAACCGTTATCGACCAATCTTCTACACATATGTTATATTGGCAAATTATTTTAATAATTTATTTGTAAACGAGTTAGCAATTTCATACCTTTGCTTGTGAACTTTTTATTTTAAAAAATTATTAGATTAACGCTTATGGTAAGAAAAATTCTACTATCGTTAATTGCTTTATTGGGGGGGGGAATATTACTCTCGCTGGCCCAGAGTAAGCAAATTTCCGGAACAGTCACCGGTCCCGACGGGAAACCGGTCGCCGGAGCAACGGTTATGGTCGACGGCTCGCATGTCGGCACGACCTCAAACGGAGACGGTAGCTTCACCATCACGGCTCCCGGAAACGGATCGCTGGTCGTATCCTTCATCGGCTATGAAACCCAGAAGGTGGCCATCGGAGGCAAGACCCGAATCAACATCTCGCTCAAAGAAGACGCACAGGCCATCGACGACGTGATCGTAGTGGCCTTCGGTACAGCCAAGAAAGACGCCTTCACCGGAGCGGCGAAGGTGATCAAATCCGACGATCTGATAAAAACGCAGTCTTCGAACGTCGGGGATGCCCTCGTCGGCAAAATCGCCGGCGTGCAGTTCTCCTCCGCCTCGGGCCGTCCGGGTTCCGGTCAGAAGATTTACGTGCGCGGCTACGGTTCGATGAATGCCAAAAACGACCCGCTCTGGGTTGTAGACGGCGTGCCCTACGAAGGCGACATCAACAACATCAACGCTGCCGACATCGAGTCGATCAGCGTCCTCAAGGACGCCGCGTCGAACGCCCTGTACGGCTCCCGCGGCGCGAACGGCGTAATCATGGTCACGACCAAGCGTGCGAAGGCCGGCGAGGCCACCGTGACTTTCGACGGCAAGTGGGGCATCAACACCCGTGCGTTGCAGACCTACGACATCGTGGAGGATGCGGGCGAATACTACGAGATGCACTACAAGTCGCTGTACAACTATTACACGCTCGACCAGAAGTACACTCCCCTGGCCGCCAACATCGCCGCCAACAAGCTGCTGACGTCGAACGATCCCGGCGGTCTGGGTTACAACGTCTTCACCGTGCCCGACGGCCAGAACCTCATCGGCGAAAACGGCCGTCTCAATCCGCGTGCGAAGCAGGGCCGCCTGGTAACCGACGCCAAGGGCCAGCAGTTCTACCTGCAACCCGACAACTGGCTCGACGAAATCTACAAATCGTCGTCGTTCCGTCAGGAGTACAACGTCAGCGTTTCCGGCGCAACAGACCGCGCCAATTTCTTCGCATCGCTCGGCTATCTGGACAACACGGGTATCGTCGACGGTTCGAGCAACGAGCGCTACACCGCCCGTCTGCGCGCGGACTACCAGGCCAAAAAGTGGCTGAAAGTCGGCGGTAACATGTCCTACACCCATTTCGTCTGGAACAACGGCAACAAAACCAACGACGACGGCGACGGTCAGGGCGAAGGCAACGCCGACGGCGGAAACGCATTCGCCACGGCGATCCGCATGGCGCCGATCTATCCGGTCTACATGCGCGACGGCAACGGCAACATTATGATCGACGAGTACGGATTCAAGATGTACGATACCGGCGACGGCCGCAACGGCGGCGCACTGCGCACCAACGGCGGCAAGAGCAACGACCTGCAGGACATTCAGCTCAACAAATACATCAACGAGGGCAATGCCTTCATGGCCAACGGTTTTGCCGATTTCTCCCTGTACAAGGGCCTGAAACTGACCCTCAACGGAAGCGTGTCGCTCGACGAAACCCGCGGTACGGAGGTGTCGAACCCCTACTACGGACAGTTCGCCGAATCGGGCGGCGCCGTTTTCAAGAGCCACAGTCGGGAGATCGCCTACAACATGCAGCAGCTCCTGACCTACACCAACACCTTCGCCGACGTCCACAACCTCGACCTGCTCTTCGGCCATGAAATGTACAACCGCAAATCCTACGGTCTGTACGGCTCGAAGACCATGATGTTCTCGCCGGACAACACCGAACTCAGCGGCGCCGTCGTCGACTCGTCGCGGTCGGGTTCGTCGGTTCTGGAGTACAACAACGAGGGCTACTTCTTCCGCGGACAGTACGACTACGACAACCGCATCTATTTCTCGGGATCGTACCGCCGCGACGCATCGTCGCGCTTCCACCCCGACCACCGCTGGGGCAACTTCTGGTCGCTCGGCGCAGCCTGGATCATCAACCGCGAGAGCTGGTTCAACGCTTCGTGGGTCAACATGCTGAAGGTCAAAGCATCGTACGGTTCGCAGGGTAACGACAACCTCGGATCGAAAGCGGAATCCTACTACCGCTATACCGACTACCGCGAGATCCTGAGCAGCGGCGACGGCGTTACGAGCGTACTCTACCAGAAAGGCAACCCCGACATCACCTGGGAGACCAACGCCAACCTCAATGTCGGCGTAGAGTTCGGCCTCTGGGACAACCGTCTGTCGGGTAGCATCGATGTCTTCAACCGCAAGACCACCGACATGCTGTTCGAGCTGGCCACTCCGATCGAGTCGGGTTACACGACCATTTTCACCAACATCGGCGACATGGTCAACCGCGGTCTCGAAATCGAACTGAACGCAGACCTGATCCGGACCAAAAACCTCGTGTGGGACTTCTCGCTCAACATGACCCACTACAAGAACAAGGTGACCCACCTGCCGGAGCAGTTCAAAAACAACACGACGGCCGACGGCAAACACGTGGGCCGCTGGCAGAGCACCAAATTCCTCACCGAAGGGGAATCCGTCTTCTCGTTCTACGTTCCGACCTACGCGGGAGTAGACCCCGAGACCGGAAAATCGCTGTGGTACACCTACAAGACCGATGATGCCGGCAACAAGGAGCGCATCAAGACCTCCGATTACTCGGTGGCCTCGCAGGAGGGCCGCGAAATGCACGGAGACGCCCTGCCGGACGTTTACGGCGGTTTCGGCACGTCGCTGCGCTTCTACGGCGTCGATTTCTCGATCGGCTTCACCTACCAGCTCGGCGGACAGGTTCTCGACCAGGGCTACATGTTCTACATGAACTCCCCGGCAGGAACGTCGACCGGAAACAACTACCACCACGACCTGCTCAATTCGTGGACTCCCGAAAACTCCGGTTCGAACATTCCGCGTTTTGCTTACAACGACTCGAATCAGGCAGCCGTCTCGGACCGTTTCCTCACCAGCGCATCGTACCTGAACATCCAGAACATCACGCTCGGATATACGCTGCCCAAGCGTATCACGCGCAAGTTCCTCGTCGAGAATCTGCGTATCTACTTCGCCTGCGACAATGTATGGTACTGGTCCAAGCGTCAGGGTCTCGACCCGCGTCAGGCCATCAACGGAATCACGAACCCGTACTACTACGCCCCGATTCGCACCTTCTCGGGCGGTGTAACCGTAACGTTCTAATTTGTTAAACGACGAATATTATGAAAATGAACAACATACTGAAAACAACGGCGCTGCTTCTCGGTTCATCCGTGCTTCTTTCGGGCTGTATCAAGGAGACCTTCCCCGAAAGCGGATACGCCACCAGCGATCAGACTGCCGAATCTCCGTTCGCAAAGGAGGGTCTTATCACTGCGATGCCGACGGTGCTCATCACCAACTATACAGACCTCGGCGAGCACATCGACTTCGGCTACCCGGGCATCTTCGGCGCCACCGACCGCATGGTCGGCGAGGTGTTCCCCGTCAGCGGCAACCTGCCGGGCGGCAACCAGTACTACGACCGCTGGCAGGCATGGCTCTATCCGGGCAACTCGACCGGATTGGCAGCGAACGGCTGGGCGTCCCCGTTCTTCTACACCAACTATTACAAGTTCATCTTCACGGCCAATGAGGCCATCGACATCGCAAACCAGAGCGAAGGCGCAGAGGAGATGATGGGCATCGCCAAGACTTTCCGCGCGCTCTGCTACCTCGACCTGGCTCGTCTCTACGACGCGCTGCCGGCCAAGGCTCCCGAACGTCCCGCCTACGAGACCGAGCTGGAAGCCGTCAAGGGGCTGACCGTTCCCATCGTCCGGGAAGATACGAGCATGGAGGAACTGGAGAACAACCCGCGCGTATCGCGTGAGGAGATGTTCAAGTTCATCTTCGAGGACCTCAACACCGCCGAGACCCTGCTGGCCAACTATACGCCGGCGACGAAAAATCTGCCCTCGCTGGCCGTGATCTACGGACTCAAGGCCCGCGCCTACCTCTGGCTGGGCGGATTCACCGAATCGTATGCGGAAGTTCCGACCGGCGACGCCGCTTACCGTCTGGCCGCCGAATACGCCCGCAAGGCCATCGACGCTTCGGGCTGCACGATTATGACCGAAAGCCAGTGGCTCGACCCGAAGACCGGGTTCAACACGGTCAATTCGTCGTGGATGTGGGCCATGATCCAGACCACCGACACCGTGCTCAACAACCTGCTGTCGTGGTCGGCCCACATGGCGACCGAGGCTATCTGGGGTTACGGCTACGGAGCGCAGCCGGGTATCTCGGTATTCAGCTACAACCGCATTTCGTCGGGCGACTTCCGCAAAAAGAGCTTTGTCGGAGCCGACCGCTCGTTCGACGCCATCGCACCCTATACGACCCTGACCGAGGAGGAGTTCGCAACGATAGCCCCCTACGCATCGTTTAAGTTCCACGCGGCCAACGGCGAAAAACGAAACTATTCCACGGGTAACGTGACGAGCATCCCGATGATGCGTGTCGAGGAGATGTACCTGATCGAGGCCGAGGCTACGGCGCACTACGACGCCTCCACCGGCAAGTCGCTGTTGCAGTCGTTCATGGCCAACCGCGATCCGGCCTATACGGTTCCGGCGGCCAACGACCTGATCGACGAGATCATTTTCCAGAAGCGGATCGAGTTCTGGGGCGAGGGCGTCATCTTCTACGACCTGAAGCGTCTGAACATCGGCATGCACAACGGCGACACCGGCACGAACGCTCCCCCGATGGCCCAGCTTTCCACGGACGGACGCGCCCCCTGGTGGAACTGCGTGTTCCCGCTGAACGCCGTACAGCAGAATAAGGCGCTTGCGGGCAAGAACAACCCCAACCCGACCCAAACGGTCAAGTCTGTTAAATAAAAAACATCGCTATTTATGAAAAGTATAAAAATATTCTTTCTGGCGACTGTCGCCATCGTCGCGGGGCTGTTCACGGCCTGCAGCGACGATGACTTCAAAGCAGGTCCCGAGGTCGACGGCGCACAGGTCTACTTCCCCGAGAATGTGACCACCCAGCATAGCATCAGCGACGACGTCTCCTCCATCGCCATCCCGGTAAAACGCATCGCCAAGGACGAGGCGCTGACCGTAGCGGTTCTCGCCAGCGACGAGTCGGGTCTGTTCACCATTCCGTCGTCAGTATCGTTCGCAGCCGGCAAGGAGACTTCCGAACTGCTGATCACCTTCGACCGCACCAAACTCGAAGACGGCAAGGAATACCCCCTTTCGTTCCTGATCAACGACGAGGACAACACGACGCCCTACGGCAACCGCAGCCTCGATATTACGGTTATGCCCTGGCCGTGGGTGAAAATGGGAACCGGCAAATTCCGCGAAGGCTGGTTGAGCGATGTATTCACCGGCAATATGTTCGAAATCGATGTCACGGTACACAGCCATAAGTCGAAAGAAGGTATCTACATGGTTGAAGAGATGCTCGGCTGGCCTTATATGACCGAATTCTTCGGAGCTACGCAAGAGGAGCTTTCGGAGCAGTTCAGCTACACTCCGTCCAATATCGTCATCGATTGCAGCAATGCGACTCAAGTGACGATTGAAGAACAATGGTCGGGTATTACCGAAAACAGTAACGGTTACGGAAACTTTATGATCGCCTCGGCGGAACCCGGCACATTGGTCAACGGCGTCATCACCTTCCCGAAGGACGGATTGACCGCAAAACTCGTCGGATTGGATCGCGAATTTTCCGCTAACAGTCAAGGTACGTTCCGCATCATGCTGCCGGGCGCCGAAATAGTCGACTATACGCTCTCCGCCGCATACGCCGGCATGAAGGTCAGCGCCGACGGAGAGACGGCGAGCGCCGTCATCGACTTCACCTACGGCGCCGACGTTACGAACATCCGCTATGTTCTCGTCGAAAATGAATTGACCGAGGCCGAAACCGCTACGCTTGTCGCAGCGATCGCCGACGGATCAGCCGAGAACATCAACGAGTTGCAGGACTTCACCGTAGGCGGCGAGAAAGTCTCCGCCGAAGCCGTACTGCCTGGAGCCGGAACCTATACCGTAGTCGCCTTGCCCCTTGACAAAGCGCAAAAACCGGTTTCCGGCGAAGCTTCCGCAGCATCGTTCTACTTCCCGGGCATAGGAGGGACCTCGGTTCCCAACGACATCGCCGGCTCGCTCTATAAAGTCAGCGCCTATCCCGATGCCGCAGCATATGTATCGAAGTATCCCGATTACTCATCGGCCGTGTACGAGATCACCGGCACGGAGATGAAGAAGATCAAAACCTACTTCAACAAAACTTCCATAATCGACAATATCGAGATTCAAACCGGAGGCCTGACCCTGCAGGATGTAGTCGATAAATACGGTAAAGAACTCAATGCCGATGCGATGGAAGAACTTGCAACGACCGGAAAGTATTGGGACATAATGATCAATCTGACACCGGGCGCATCCTATACGCTGGTTGTCGAAGCAACGAACAACTACGGCAAGAAAAAACTGATCGTGTGCGAACCGTTCGTGACGGACATACCGCCCTATACCGGAGAGTTGATCATCGGGAAATACGGCATGTCCTACGCGGCCAGCGCGGAAAACACGTTCGAAAATGTATTCGAGGTAATACCTACCGTCGGAAGCAACACCGAATTTTTCGTGAAGGATTTCGCCGTAGAGGACGGCACCCAATGGTACGCAACCTATGACTCGGCCAAGTCGACGCTCACGATGAGCGGCGTGCAGCTCGGCCGGGAGGACGACGGCAACCTGCTCGGCAAATTCACGGAGGCGCTCACTCCGGACCAGTCCCGCGGTTACGGTATCTTCTCGTTCGCAACCGAAGAGAGCGAAGGCAGCGATCCGATCGTATTGACGATCGATCTGGCGTCGAAACAAGTTTCAGCGCTGACGACCGACGTCGAGGCTCCCGTTGCTGATTTCACCGTCAACGAGATCATCGGAGTCTTGGCGGCATACTATACCGACGGAACAACCATCACGAAGCAGAGCGGAACGACATCCGCAGCATCCGCAGCCAAAGTTCAGAGCGTCCGCACGAAGATCCCGTTCAGCAGCGTCCGTGTTCCGGGCCACATCGGGAAGTCGCTCGACAGCCGCGGCCTCCAGATGAACACCACATTCGTCAGGAACAGCGATAACACGAACCACGGCGTCCGCACGTTGAGCGTGAAGACGGCGAAATGTGAGCCGCTGCCGAAACAGATCGGCCGCCGCGCCGATTTCAAAATCCGCGAAAACCTCCCGGTTTTGAAATAACCGACGCATATTGTTCCACACGACCCGACACAGTCCGAGCGACCGTGTCGGGTTCTGTGGTCCAATGAAACGAAACACCGGTCACGACATGCACTAATATTAGGATTATAAGATTATGACAAGGACAACAACTTTATGGAGCCTGCTGCTCCTGTCTGCGGCGCTCGCCCTGGGGTCGTGCACCAAGGATGCGACGGAGCAGGCGACGGGTCCCGAACCGGAAGCGAAAGCGGCCTCCAAACTCGTATTCTCGTCGGAGAACGCCGTCAGGGGCGAACTGCTGGTCTGCTTCGGCGAAGAGGCCGTAGCGGGCATCGAATCGTCGGTCATGCAGGTTACGCGTTCGGGCGGCGTCGCCACCCGTTCGGGCATCGCCGATTTCGACGCCGTGCTCGGCAGCATCGGGGTAAAGGCGTTACAGCGCCTGTTCCCGGTAGACGAACGGAACGAGGAGCGCACGCGCGCCGCCGGCCTGCACCGCTGGTACGTCGTGGAGTTCGACGACGCCGCCGATCTCGACAAGGCGGCCCTCGACATGGCCCGGATCGCCGAAGTGAGCAAGGTGGAATTCAACCAGCAGCTGATGCACGTGCACGAAGGCCGGGTCATCCCGCTGGCCGAAACCGGCGCTGCGCCGCAGACCCGTGCGGCCGTCGGGTTCAACGATCCCCACCTGGGCAAACAATGGCACTACATCAACACCGGCGACAAGTCGATCTATTCGAAGATCAAGGCGGGAGCCGATGTCAACTGCGACGAGGCTTGGAAGCTCTGCACGGGCGACCCGCGCGTTATCGTCGCGGTCGTGGACAACTGCGTGCAGTGGGACCATCCCGACCTGGCCGCCAACATGTGGACCAACACCGCCGAGCTGAACGGCTCGGAAGGCCGTGACGACGACTCGAACGGCTATGCCGACGACATACACGGGTTCAACTTCGTCGACAATACGACGCTGACCATCAGCACCAAAGGCGATGCACCGGACCACGGCACGCACGTGGCAGGAACGGTCGCAGCCGTGAACAACAACGGTACGGGCGTCGCAGGCATCGCAGGCGGCTCGGGCAAAAACGACGGCGTGAAGATCATGTCCTGTCAGATTTTCCACGACAAAGACGGCGGCGACGCGGCCACGTCGGCCAAGGCCATCAAATACGCCGCCGACAACGGCGCGGCGATCATCCAGTGCAGCTACGGCTACCCTGCCGGCTCGGTAACCTCCGACGCGGCCTATTCCAGCGGCGCCAGCGCCGAGAAGCAGGCCATCGACTACTTCATCGCCAAACAGAACTGTGCGGCCGTCAGCGGCGGACTGGCCATATTCGCCGCCGGCAACGACTTGACCGGCATGTCGAGCTACCCCGGCGCTTACCGCGACTACATCTCCGTAACGGCCATGTCGTGCGACTACACCCCGGCCTACTACACCAACTACGGTCCCGGCTGCAACATTGCGGCTCCCGGCGGCGACGCCTACCAATCGTATCTGGAAAACATAAATACCGGAGCGTCCGAGGTGTTATCGACCGTCAACGGCGGAAAGTACGGCTACATGCAGGGCACGTCGATGGCCTGCCCCCACGTTTCGGGCGTGGCGGCGCTCGGGCTCTCCTATGCGCTGCAACTCGGCAAGACCTTCACCCAGAACGAATTCACGACGCTGCTGCTGACATCGGTAAACGACATCAACCAATACTGCACCGGAACGAAACAGTATTTCACAGACAAGGGCAGTCTGGCGACGCTCGACCTGTCGCAGTACAAAAAGGGAATGGGCACGGGTTACATCGACGCCTACCAGGTGCTGATGAACGTCCGCGGCATCACCTGCATCCCGATTCCCGTCGGCAGCCAGTACACGCTGAACCTGCAACCGTACCTCGGCGGCGGAAATCTGGACCTGAAGATTACGGAAATCTCCATTTCGGCCGAAGACATGAACCGGCTGGGCATTTCGGCGAACCCGACCATATTCGCCAACCAGATCATCCTCAAGTGCACCAAACCCGGTTCGGCGGTGGTCCGGATCAAGCTGCTCGCCGGAAACGGCAACAACAGCGGAATGAACGGCATGCCGATCACGAAGGAATTCGCCTTCATCGCACGTGAGGTTCATTCCCAGAACGGAGGTTGGTTATAAAACAAGGACACATTATGAAAAGCATCAAACTGTTATTGATCGGCCTCGCCGCGGCGTTCGCGCTGACCGGGTGCGGCGATTCGTCCAAGGATACGCCCGAACCCGAGGGCGACGGCAACGTCGTCGGCAGCTGGCATCTGGTTTCGTGGAGTTCGCTCCAGTCCGCCGACGTCTACCTCTCGTTCAGCGAGTCCGGTTCGTTCGACATCTACCAGCGGCTCTACAAGCCCGAATACGTCCACCTGGACGGCACGTATTCCTACGACAAACCCACGCTCAGCGGCCGGTACAGCGACAACACCCCGTGGGGAAGCGCCTCATACCGGGTTTCGTTCAACGCAGACGGAACACGGATGACGCTGACCAGCACTTCGAGCACGAGCGACGTCTCGGTCTTCGTCAAGGCCGAAATCCCGTCGGAGATCATCTCCGGCGCGCTGGAGTCCACACCCCAAAGCAGGGCCGAAGATATGCCGCGGTTCCTCTGAACCGCCGTCCTGCCGGCATGCGCCGCAACCCTTCATCGGGTTGCGGCGTTTTGTTTCCGGGCGAAGGCCGCGCCGCGCACGGGACTCTTCCGCACCCCGGCATGCAACTTGCCGGAGCAATAAAAAAGCCGGCAGTAGCGCCGGAAAAATATTTTTCGTAAATTTGTGCCAAAACAAAACAAAAAAGGTTTATGGCAATTACCGAAATACTTCCCGGCATCCACTACGTCGGGGTCAATGACCGCACCACCACGCGCTTCGAAGCCCTCTGGTCGCTTCCGATGGGCGTGTCGTACAACGCCTATCTGGTCGCAGGCGAAAAGATCGCCCTGATCGACACCGTCGAAGAGTCCTTCGGCAGCCGCCTCGAAGCCAACATCCGCGAGGCCATCGGCGAAAGGAAGATCGATTATCTGGTCGTCAACCACATGGAACCCGACCACTCGTCGTCGATCGCGGCGCTGCGCCGCATCTATCCCGACATCGAGATCGTCGGCAATGCCAAGACGCTCCAGATGATCGAAGGGTTTTACGGCATCGCCGGGGGCACGGTCGAGGTCAAGGAGGGCGACACGCTCGATCTGGGCGGCAAGACGCTGTCGTTCCACATGATCCCGATGGTGCACTGGCCCGAGACGATGGTCACGTGGTGCGCCGGCGACCGGACGCTCTTCTCCGGCGACGCCTTCGGCACGTTCGGGGCGCTCGACGGCGGCATCACCGATTCGCAGGTCGAAACCGACCGCTACTGGGACGAGATGCGCCGCTACTACGCCTGCATCGTGGGCAAGTACGGCGGTCCCGTGCAGAAGGCGCTCCAGAAGGTCCGCACGCTGCCCGTCGGGACGATCTGTTCGACGCACGGACCCGTATGGCAACGGCAGATCGCAAAGGTTCTGGATATTTACGACCGTCTGAGCCGCTACGAAGGTGAACCGGGCGTGGTCGTGGCCTACGCCTCGATGTACGGCAACACGGAGCAGATGGCCGAGCGCATCGCGCGCGAACTGGCCTCGCGGGAGGCCGGCCCGATCCGGGTCTACAACCTCTCCTACGCCGACCCGTCGGTGGTCCTGCGCGACGTTTTCCGTTTCGACACGCTGATCGTCGGCGGCCCGACCTACAACGGCAACCTGTTCCCGCCCGTGGCCGAACTGCTCGACCGCATCGCCGCGCGCGGCATTCCCCGGCGCAGATTCGGCTGGTTCGGTTCGTTCTGCTGGGCCGGAGCCTCGGTGCGCCTGCTCGCGGAGTTCGCCCAGAAGATGAAGTGGGAACCCCTGTGCGATCCCGTGGAGATGAAACAAGGCTACTCGCACGAGATGTGCGATCCCTGCGCAACGCTGGCGGAGGCTGTCGCCGGATGCAGGTGCGGAAAATAGAACGACGCAGGGGCGGTCTTCGGACCGCCCTTTTTCGTGCTGCGGCGGGGATATTTCGAAAAAAAGACTATATTTACATTCCGAAAGAAAAAACTCCAGGAATTATGATGAAAATTGCAATCGTGGGAACGGGTTACGTAGGACTCGTATCGGGGGCCTGCTTCGCCGAAATGGGACTCGACATCACCTGCGTGGACATAGACGCCGAAAAGATAGAGGGTCTGAACGCAGGCGTTATCCCGATCTACGAGCCGGGACTTGAAGAGCTTGTGCGGCGCAACGTGGAGGCGGGACGCCTGCATTTCACCACCGACCTCACGGAGTGCCTGCCCCATGTCGAGGTGGTCTTCTCGGCCGTCGGAACCCCGCCCGACGAGGACGGTTCGGCCGACCTGAAATACGTTCTCGCCGTGGCCCGCACCTTCGGTCGCCACATCCGGAAATACACCGTGCTGGTCACCAAGAGCACCGTCCCCGTGGGCACGGCGCAGAAGGTGCGCGCCGTGATCGAGGAGGAACTCGAGAAGCGCGGCTGCAAGGTCCCGTTCGACGTCGCCTCGAACCCCGAATTCCTGAAGGAAGGTGCGGCGATCAAGGACTTCATGTCGCCCGACCGCGTGGTCGTGGGCGTCGACAGCGAACGGGCGCGCAAGTTGATGGCCAAGCTCTACCGGCCGTTCCTGATCACCAATTTCCGCGTGCTGTTCATGGACATTCCCTCGGCCGAAATGACCAAATACGCAGCCAACGCCATGCTCGCGACGCGCATTTCGTTTATGAACGAGATCGCCAATCTGTGCGACCGCGTGGGCGCCGACGTGGAGATGGTCCGCAAGGGCATCGGCTCCGACGCCCGCATCGGCAACAAGTTCCTCTACCCCGGCTGCGGCTACGGCGGTTCATGCTTCCCGAAGGACGTGAAGGCGCTGGCCCACACGGCCCGGGAACACGGCTACACGATGCAGGTCATCGAGGCCGTCGAGCGGGTCAACGAGCAGCAGAAAGGGATTGTTTTCGAGAAATTGCAGACCGCGTTGGGCGACCTGCGGGGCAAGGTCGTCGCAATCTGGGGGCTGGCCTTCAAGCCCGAGACCGACGACATGCGCGAAGCTCCGGCAACGGTGGTGATCGGCCGCCTGCTCGATGCCGGAGCCGAAGTGCGGGCCTACGACCCCGTGGCGATGCCCGAAAGCCGTCGCCGGATGGCCGACCTGCCGATCCGCTACGCCCAGACGATGTACGAGGCCGCCGAAGGCGTCGACGCTGTGGCCCTCCTGACCGAATGGAAGGAGTTGCGCATGCCCGACTGGACACAGCTGCGCGCGACGATGCGGGGCGACGCGGTCGTCGACGGCCGCAACATTTTCGACAAGCCCGAGGTCGAAGCGGCGGGATTCCGCTACTTCGGCATCGGAAAATAAAAAACCGGCCCGCGGAAAGCGGGCCGGTTCTCTTTCGGATCACAGCATCGGAACCACCGTCACGTAGATCGCTGCGATGATGGCCGACGTGATGACGCCCATGATATTGGCTCCCAGCGCGTCGGGCAGGATCATCGACGAGGGGTTGTCGTACGCGACGATCTTCTGCGCGACCTTGGCCGTCGTGGGCACGCAGCTGACGGCGGCGATACCGATGACGGGGTTGAAATTGCCCCGCTTGAAGAAATACATGAGGTAACCGCCCAAAATGCCCCCGATGCCCGAAATCAGCAGGGCGAGAATCCCCAGGACGAGCAGTTTGAGCACCGTGGGGTCGAGCAGCGTGTGCGCGTCGCACAGCACGCCCAGCAGGATTCCCAGGAAAAAAGTCGAACCGTAGAGCATCGGTCCGCTGATGAAATCGTTCACATGCTTGAGTCCCGACTCCTTGATCACCACACCGATGAAGAGCGAGAAGAAGAGCGGAGCGGCCACCGGGAAGAGCAGGCACAGGATCACGCACATCACCACGGCGAACGAAATCTTGGTCGCGGCGCTGTACTGCTTCACCGGTTTCTTCGCCGGTTTCATCTTGATGGCGCGCAGACGCTTGGGGACCATCGCCCGCACCAGGTAGGGATAGCCGCCGTAGGTCAGGCCGAGATAGAGATAGGCGACGACGGTGATCGGCACGAAGATCTCCTTCGAGAGGTTGAGCGAGGTGAAAAGCACCATCGGCCCGTCGGCCCCGCCGACCATCGCGATCGAGGCGCTGTCGCTGGGACTCAACCCCATCGAATAGGCGATCGGCAGCACGGCGAACGTGCCCAGCTCGGCGCACAGCGCGAGGAACATGCTCTGCAAGGGCTTCGCCAGCACGAAATTGATGTCGAGCATCGTCCCGATGCCCATGAAAATCAGACAGGCTATCAGTCCGTTGCTGAACGTGAAGGTGTAGATCGGTTGCAGGAAGTCGATCTGCAAAATGTTCATCAGCTGGTCGGTTTCCGTGACCATGGGGTCCAGAAACAGGTTGCCGTGCATGCCGCCCGGAAAAATCAGCACCCCGGCGTTCACCGCCGCCATGCCCAGCCCCATCGGAATCATCACCAGCGGTTCGAGCACGCCCCTGCGCCCCAGGTAAACCAGCAGGATGCCCAACAGAATCAGCCCGATACGCGCATACATGATCGCGGAATCGGCTTGCAGCAGGGTCGAGATTCCCTGGAAAATATTGCCAAGATCAAACCGTTCCATGGTGCAGCTCGTATAAACGGGTCATCTCGCTGTCTTGCCGTGCGGCATCCCCGGGGGTGCCGAGGTGGTATTCGGCCAGAGCGTCCATCGCATGGTCCGCATCCGGATCGGCGGAAACGTCCCCGCCGATCCGGGCGACCGAACGGATGTAGCGGTCGGTACGCGCAATGTCCATGCGGTAGGCGCGGCCCCATATGCGGCCTTTTCTCAACAGCGCGGAGATCTCCGTTCCGTTAAGCCGGGAGAAGAAAAACGTCATCAGTTTGAGTACGTACGCGAAGGCCATTCCCACGATAAACGTGAAGCCCATCATCAGCGACGTCTCCCCGATCATATGCATCAAATCCATTTTTTTACATTCATCAAAGTTTTGCCATCGGGTGTGCCGGAACATTCTGCGCATGCGGCAAAGCATGCCGAACGTCGTTCGCCGCACCGGCGTCGGTGCGACAGCCCGGAGTCCGCACACGGAAATCCGACGTACGATGCACGGACGGCATCATACGCTTGAAAGCGAAAGGATTTAACGGCTAAATGACCAGAACGCCGAACCGGAGGTAGTCGGCGCGATGGAAAGGCAGGGCGGTCTGCCCGCCGCGCAATAAAGAAGAGACGACGTATTTCGTGCAGCAGCCCTGCGCCAGCGGGAAATGCCGCCCGGAGCAGACGTCACGGTCGCCGCCCGACACCCGCTGCGGACCTTCCACCGGCTTGCGCAGCGACCGCACGGGGCAAGGCACGGCCGTCCGGACGGTCTCCGTCGCCACGCAGTCCCCGTATTTGAAACCGGCAAGGAAACATTCCGCCGTCTGCCGGACCGCAGCCGCAGCCGGCACTCCGGACTTCGCCCCCGAATCCATGACGGACGAGAGGGAGGAGACCAGCAGAAAGAGGAATATGAAGACCGATGTTTTCATAGCGTACGGAAATACCCGTACCACAAATTTAGTACAAATCCGGAAGACAAGCAAGTTCGCGGCGGTTTTCTTTCAATTCATTTCAATTCATTTCCGGCCGGAGGTCGGACGAAGCCGTTCTCCGCCCCCGACCGGCCATGCGGGCCTGCCGGACGGGCACAAAAAAGGCCGGGAAATCCCGGCCCGGAAGGTATGGACTGCGTCTACCTGCGCACCTTGACGATGATCTTGCGCACCGTGCCCTCGCCCACCATCGGGGCGTGCCCGTCCTCGGGGAAAAGCACCGTAAACTGCCCCGGACGCATCGTGTAATAGGTCTGCGGCACGTCGTCGAAGAGCTGGATGTCATTCTCGACGCTGAATTCGCCCAGCGGCTTCTTGAGCTCCCTGCGCTCGCTCCAGCCGAAGGACTCCTCCTCGCCCCGGATGAGAACCTGGATGTCGATGTACTCGTTGTGGATTTCGAGTTTGGCGTCGGGCTTCTGTTTCAGCTCGCGCTCCATGACGTTGACGTAGATGTCCTTGCCGTCGAGTTCGTGAATACCCGGTTCCATCGTCGTCCAGTCGGTCGAGGCGATCAGTTCGAAAGCCTGTTTCATGCGCGGGCTTACGCCGTAGTAAAGCGCGCTGTTTTTCAGAGAGTCTAAAATCATATTCTTTATTTGTTTTTCGGTTCTGCGTTCGTCCGCCGCCGAATTCTGCGACCCCGCGGAGCGAATACAAAGTTAACAAGATTTTTTGTTTTGACAAAGTGGCGGAAAAAGCATTATATTTGATGTCGGAACGTCTTACCGGACCGCGCCCGATTCGGCTTGGACCCCACCCCGCTTTTGCGTACCTTTAATAAAAACATACCGATCATGGACTTTACGGAAATCAGACTTTCGGGCAAAACCCGTCGTGAACACGATCTGCTGGGCGAAATGGAAATCCCGGCGGAGTATTATTTCGGCGTGCAGACCATGCGCGCGGTGGAGAATTTCCACATCAGCCGCGTGCGGCTCAACTTCTTCCCGGAGCTGATCCGCGCCCTGGCCGACGTCAAGCAGGGCGCCGCGATGGCCAACCGCGACCTGGGACTGCTGGACCCGGCGATCGCCGACGCGATCATCCGGGCCTGCGAGGAGCTGCGCGCCGGCAAACTCGAGGAGCAGTTCGTCGTCGACATGGTGCAGGGCGGCGCCGGCACATCGACCAACATGAACGCCAACGAGGTGATCGCCAACCGGGCGCTCGAACTCCTCGGCCATGAAAAGGGCGAATATCAGTTCTGCCACCCCAACAACCACGTCAACCTCTCGCAGTCGACCAACGACGCCTACCCCACGGCCGTGAGGATCGCACTGGTGCGCAGCATCGAGAAACTGGTGGCCTCGCTGCGCGAACTCATCGCGGCGTTCCACGCCAAGGGCGAGGAGTTCTCCGGCATCATCAAGATGGGCCGCACGCAGCTTCAGGACGCCGTGCCGATGACCCTCGGACAGGAGTTCGAAGCCTACGCCGCCAACCTCACCGAGGAGACCGAGCGGCTGACGGCCAACATGAAACTTTTCTTCGAGATCAACATGGGGGCCACGGCCATCGGAACGGGCATCAACGCCGACCCCGACTACGCCGGGCTTTGCACCCGTTACCTGCGCGAGATCACCGGACTGCCGCTCGTCGAGGCGTCGAACATGATCGAGGCCACGAGCGACACGGGCGCCTTCATTATGAACTCCTCGGCCCAGAAACGCCTTGCGGTGAAACTCTCGAAAATCTGCAACGACCTGCGGCTGCTCTCGTCGGGTCCCCGCTGCGGGCTGAACGAGATCAACCTCCCGCCGCGCCAGCCGGGATCGTCGATCATGCCGGGCAAGGTCAACCCCGTGATCCCCGAAGTCGTCAACCAGGTAGCGTTCCGCGTGATCGGCAACGACCTCACCGTGACGATCGCATCGGAAGCCGGACAGCTCGAACTGAACGTCATGGAGCCGATCATCGTCCACTGCCTGTTCGAGAGCATCGAAATGCTGATCAACGCCATGAACACGCTGCGCGAGAAGTGCATCGCCGGCATCACGGCCAACGAGGAGGTTTGCCGCCGGATGGTCTTTAACAGCATCGGGCTGGTGACTGCGCTCAACCCCTATCTGGGCTACGAAACGTCGAGCATGCTGGCCAAGGAGGCCCTCAAAACCGGCAAGGGCATCTACGACCTCGTACTCGAGCATAAGCTGATGAGCGAAGAGGAGTTGCACAAGGTGCTGCAACCCGAAAACATGGTCCACCCGCGCAAGAAGATCGGAGAGTGACCGAACGGAACAGCCCCGGCTCATCGGGCCGGGGCTGTTCCGTTCCGCCGGGCCGCTATTCCGCCAGCCCGTAACGGCGCATCAGGGGCTTCACGTCGGGCACGGCGCCGCGGAAACGCACGTACTGCGCCATCGGCTCGTCATAGCCCGCTTCGGTCAGGATATGGCGGCGGTAACGGCGCGCGGTTTCGGGATCGAAAATATCGCCCGTGCCGGTGAATGCCGCGAAGGCATCGGTGTCCAGCACCGCCGACCACGTGTAGGAGTAGTACTGCGCGGGGTAACTGCTGGCGAAGATGTGGTTGTAATAGGTCGTCCGGAAGCGTAAAGCGGTATGCTCCGGGAAGTCGTAACGTTTCAGGAACGCCCGTTCGAAAGCCGCCACGTCGCACCCTTCGACCGGCCGCAGCACGGTGTGCCATTCGAGGTCGAGCAGCGCGGTGGCATAGAAATCGGTCAAGTAAAGCCCCTTCAGGAAGTTCTCCGACTCCTTGAACTTCGCGATCAGCGCATCGGGAATCGGACGCCCCGTCTCGTAATCGCGGGCGTAGTGTTTCATCACCTCCGGCTCCCAGGCCCAATGCTCGTTCAGCTGCGAGGGCAGTTCGACCATGTCGCGCGGGAAGCTGCCCGTCACCTGTGGATACGGCCCGCGCGAGAGGAAACCCGCCAGAGCGTGTCCGAATTCGTGGAAGAGGGTCTTGACCTCGGAGGTCGACAGCAGCTTCGGCCTGCCTTCGGCCGCACGCGAGAAGTTGCAGCTGATGGTCACCAGCGGCAGCACCTCCCGCTCTCCGGCGCACGAATACCCGCGCAGGCGCGAGCACCACGCGCCGCCGCGTTTGCCCTTGCGGACGAAGCAATCCAGATAAAGCAGTCCGAGGGGGCGGCCTTCGGCGTCTTTCGCCTCGAAGGTCAGCACGTCGGGGTGGAAAACGGGAATGTCCGTGCGCTGCGTCAGCGTGATTCCGAAAAGACGGTTGGCCACATAGAAAACGCCGTCGTTGAGCACATTGTCGAAAAGCAGGTAGTTGCGCATGCGCCCCAGTTCGGACCCGAATTTCGCCTTGCGCAGCTTGCCCGAATAGAAGGCCACGTCCCACGGTTCCAGCCGGAAGGCCGAATCCCGCTCGTATTTCACGGCGAAAGCCTCCAGTTCGGCACGCTCCGCACGCCCCTTCCCCGCGGCAGCGTCCTTGAGCGGCAGCAGCAGTTCGCGGACCTTTTCGGGCGTCCCGGCCATGTTCGTCTCCAGCGTGTAGGCGGCATAGTTCTCGTATCCCAGCATCCGGGCCCGTTCGAGACGCAGGTTGACGATGTCGACCGACAACTGGCGGTTGTCGTACTTCCCGTCCATGCAGCGCGAGGTGTAGGCCTCGTAGAGTCTCCTGCGCAGATCGCGGTTCGTGGCCGAAGCCATGACCGACGCATAGTCGCCGTTCGTGAACCCGACGGCCCAGACGCCCTGATGCCCCTGCCGGGCCGCATTGCGGGCGAAACGCTGCCGGGTCGTCCCCGCAAGCCCGTCGAGCAGGCTGCTGTCCTGCACGTACAGGACGAACTCCTGGGTCGCCTGCGTGATGTTCTGCCCGTGGCGGATGCGTTTGAGCGAAATCTCGCGGTTCAGCTCCTTGAGCCGCACCTTCTGCCCGGGCGTGCAGAGCGCCCCGCCGCGGATGTAGCTCCGGTAGACCTTGCCGAGCGTCCGCAGCTGGAGCGAATCCAGCCCGGCCGCATCGCGCCGGTCGTAGACGGCCTTCACCAGGCGGAAGATCGCCGTGTCGAGCGTCACGGCGTCGTATGCCTCTCCGGTCAGCTGCGCGGATTCCAGAGAGATCCGGATGACGGAGTCGCCTCCGAAATTCGATTTCAGGTAACCCAGCACCGCGCGCGGAACGTCCAGCAGGCTGTCGGCACGGTCGAGCGGTACGACGACGTTTTCGAAAGTCGCCTCCGCGGGGTCCAGCGCCCTGATTTTCGCAATCCCGGCCTTGTAGGCGCGGATGCCCTCCTCAATGGCGGGCATGATGTCGGCGGCATGGATACGGTCGAAGCGGGGCGCCCCGTAAGGGGCTTCGGAAGGCATCAGCAACGGATTTCCGGCAAAAAGCCGGCCGGAGAAAAGGAACAGCCCACATACGGAGAGGAAAAGCGTTCTCCTTACGAGCGGAAGGGATCGGATCATGGCGAACGATTGGCTGAATTTTTCCACAAGATAGCAAAAAAATCGTTCCGGACAACACCTGCCGGCAAATTAAAACCGGCGGAAAGAGTGTCTCCGCCGGGGCATCCCGTTTTCCGGGTAATTCGTCAGGAACTTTTCCGAAGCCGCACGACGACGGGATGGTGGTCCGAATAGTCGACCGGAAGCACCTCGTAGGAGAGCGGTTCGAAACCGCCGCTCAACACGTAGTCGATGCGCAGCATGTTGTAGAAACCGCGGAACGTATGCGAATAGCCCGACCCGCACTCACGGAAGGCGTCGCGCAGCCCCCGCGCCATCGTGCGGTAGACATACGACATGGGCGTATCGTTGAAATCGCCGCAGACGATCCGCCGCGTGCGCGTCGCACCCACGACCTGCGCGATGCTGTCGACCTGCGCGGCCCGAAGCACGCTATTCTCGCGCAAACGGGTCACGATACTGCGGATTTTGGTCTCGCGCGCCGTGTCCGAGAGAAACTGGTGGCTGGTGATGAACTGGTTGTCCGAAGCGTTGATGGCCGTCGAGCGCAGGTGGTTGTTGAAAACCCGCACGGTGTCCTCGCCCACAATCACGTCGGCCCAGACCGAAGACGAAGGCGTCAGCACGGTGTCCGAACGCAGGATGCGGTATTTGCTCAAAATAGTCAGCGTCGAGCCGTAGACCGAATCCGGGGCCTGCGTGCGCCCGAAGTGCGCGATCTCGTACTTCTCGCCCAGCAGCGAAAACTCCTCGGACTGCTCCGCGAGGCGGGCATTGAACTCCTGGAGGCAGATCAGGTCCGGAGCCTGCTCCTCGATCAGGCGCAGGATGTCGTCGACGCTGCTCCGGCCGTCCTCGCCGTAGAAACTGCGCACGTTGTAGCTCATAACCTTGACAGCAGCGCGGTCGAAGGCCGTCTCCGTGGCATAGCTGCGGCGGATTTCAGGACGCCAGAAGAGCGAGACCTTGAAAAGCCCCGCCACGACGACGACCAGCATCGCCCCGGCGCACACCCAGCGCCAGCGGATGATCCAGTAGAGCGTCAGCACGACCGACGCGACGTAGACCGCCGGAGCGGCCAGCCCCAGCACGGGAAAGAACCACACGCTGCCCGGATCGACATAGGGGACGAAATAGGTGAGAACCATCGTCGCGCCCACGGCCAGCGTCACGAGCGTCAGCGCCAGATCGACGAGCCGCATGACGAGACTGCGGCGCCGTTTCCCCGAAGGGCCTCCCCCGTATCCGTTATAGTAATCGGGAGCCATCGTCTAAAAACGGATCGTTCCCCGGCGTTTCCACCAATGCAGCAGCAGGAATCCCCACAGCATGCCGCCCACATGGGCGAAATGAGCCACGTTGCCCACGCCCCTCCATCCGAGGAACAGCTCGATGACGGCATAGATGATGACGAACCACTTGGCCTTCATCGGAATAGGCGGAATCAGCAGCATGATGACCGCATTGGGATGCATCACGCCGAACGCCAGCAGCAGGCCCATCACCGCGCCCGACGCGCCGACCAGCAGCAGCGGCAGCTCGCCGAACGCCAGCGCCGTGAGGTACTGGATCAGCGCCGCACCCACGCCGCAGACCATGTAGAAGGTCAGGAAACGCTGCGAGCCGAGTTCGTATTCGAGCGTACGCCCGAACATCCACAATGCGAACATGTTGAAGAAGATATGTTCGAAATTGGCATGCAGGAACATGTAGGTGATGAACTGGTAGGTATGGAAATAGGGCGTTCCCAGCGACAGGGCGCAATACTGCATGATCGTGTCGCCGACGGGCAGCAGCGCCGTGGCCATGTAAACCAGTACATTGATGATTATCAAATTCTTGACCACCGGAGGGGTCTGAAAATAGCGGTTCATGCGTTTTAATTTTTGCAAATGTAACTCTTTTCCGCCGGATTATCCCAACTTGGCGCGCAAATCTTCCGGCGTGATCTCGGCGGTGATCGCCTTGCCCGAGGGCGAAAAACTGAAACTGCCCGTGTCGGCCAGCTGTGCGAGCAGCGCCGCGGCCTCCTCGCGCGACAAGGTCCGCCCCGCACCCTTGGCGCCGGAGCGGGCCATCACGCCGGCGATCTTCTCGCGCCGCACATCGGAGAGCGACACCGGAGTCGCAAAGGCCTGCAACAGGTCGAACAGCAGCCGGTCCACGGCGTCGGCGGGCATGTCGGCGGGCGTGCCCCTCACTTCGACGGTCCCTTCGCCGCAGAAGTCGATGTCGAAGCCCAGGGCAGCGAACTCCACGGCATTCTCCTCCAGCAGGGCGTATTCGTCGCCCGAAAGGACCAGCCGTTCGGGGAACAGCAGCTGCTGGCTCACCGACGAGCCGTTGCCCAGCATCCGGAGGTAATCCTCGTAAAGAATCCGCTCGCGGGCGCGCCGCACGTCGACCACCACGAAGCGGCCGCCCAGCAGAGCGGCGACATATCCGCCCGGCAGCGGCAGCGCATCGGTGAATTCCGGACGCTGCGGCATGTCGAACCGCTGCTGTTCGGGAGCGGCCGACGAAGGGATGAAATCCAGGGCGCTGTCGTCGAATCCGCCGCCCGAAGGGGTGATCTCGAAACCGCCGCCCGACTCGAACTCCTCGAACTCCCCGGCGTCCGCACCCGGCAGGGCGAATCCGCCCGCCGCGGCCTGCGGGAACGACGGCGCGGCGCTCCGGACTCCGCCCGTGCGCAATCCTCCGACCGCGCTGTCCGACACGACCCCGCCGTCGCGGTACGGCACGTCGAAGCCCGTGAAATCAACGTTCGGATCGGGCGCCGAAGGGTCGATATACTCCTCGCGGAAAGGGTTGTAGTCGCTGTTCGACATGGCCAGCGGCTCGCTGTACACGGCTCCTTTCTGCAAAACGGGAATCTCCACCGGGCTGTCCCGGTCGAAATCCATCAGCGGCACGGCGCCCGTTTTGGCCAGCGTCTCGCGCACGGCGGCGTTGACGATCTGCCACACGGCCTCCTCGTCGGCGAACTTGACCTCGGTTTTCTGCGGGTGCACGTTGACGTCGATACGCCCGGGATCGAGCGTCAGGTAGAGGAAATAGGAGGGCTGGCAGCTCTCGGGAATCAGCTTCTCGTAGGCTTTCAGAATGGCGCTCGTCAGATAGGTGCTCTTGAAAAAGCGCCCGTTGACAAAAAGGTATTGCTCCGTGTTGCGTTTCTTGGCGGCAGCCGGACGGCCGATATATCCCTCGATGCAGGCGATCGAAGTGTCGGCCTCGACCTCCAGCAGGTTCTGCTTGATGTGACGCCCCACCACGTCGACGATGCGTCCCGCCAGCGACCCGGCCTGCAACGTATAGACCGGAGCGTCGTTGGCGTAGAGTTCGAAGGCGATCTGCGGGTTACAGAGCGCGATGCGCTGGAACTCGGCCTTGATCTGCGACGCCGAGGTGGTGCTCTTGTCCAGAAAACGGCGGCGCGCCGGGACGTTGTAGAAAAGGTTGCGCACGAAGAACTGCGAACCCACGGGACACATCACCGGGTTCTGCGCCGCGAACTGCCCGCCGTTGATCTCGGTCTGCGTACCCACCTCGTCGCCGGCCTGCCGGGTGCGCAGTTCGACCTGCGACACGGCGGCGATCGAAGCCAGGGCCTCGCCGCGGAATCCGAACGTGTGCAGGGCGTAAATATCCTCCACGGCCCCGATCTTGCTCGTGGCGTGGCGGTCGAAGGCCATGCGCGCGTCGATGGGCGACATGCCGCAGCCGTCGTCGACGATCTGGATCAGGTCCTTGCCGCCGTCGCGGAAGTTGACCTTCACCGAAGTCGCCCCGGCGTCGATGGCGTTCTCCATCATCTCCTTCACCACCGAGGCGGGCCGGTTGACGACCTCGCCCGCGGCGATCTGGTTGGCAACGACCTCGGGTAATAATCTGATCTTGTCTGCCATTTACTCCTCGTAATCGTTGGGAACGACCCTAATAGGCGCATAGGGATTGAACTCCTCCTCCCCGACCTGCTGCGTTTCGGTCGCGGGTGCGGTCCGCGCGCGCAGGAACACATCGGCCAGCTTCGGGTAGAGCAGGTAGATGAAAAGCAGCACCAGCACGGCCCCCGCGGCCATCTTCAGCACACGGATACGCCCCCGCTCCTCCTCGTTCGAACGCCGCGCATCCCGGGCTTCGCGCTGGGTGCGGATGTACTGTCCGGGCTGGTATTCGCGGTCGGCATCCTCGGCGCGCTCGCCGCGCAACTCGGCACGGCGCTGTTCACGGGCCTCCTTCTCGGGGTCGTAATAACGCGGGATGTAATTGAATTTGTTCGGGTGCCGTTTGAAAGGGGTAAAGCCTAACATGGTCGTTCTATTTTTTGTAAAGATACGAATATCTTCGCAATTTTATTGCATGACTCTCTTTATTGTGGTTGCATTGCGACAAGCCCCCGCCTCAAGCGGGGGTTTAGGGGTGGGTCAGATTTGCAAACGCGGCATTCCACCGCCAATTACAAGCCGGAATCAATGTACGAACGATTGATAATGCATCCCGGATTATTACCTGAAGAAGCTTTTCATCCGTTCGAAAATATTCTGGTTCTTGACCGACTCCGCCTTCTGGAAAGAGGGCTGCGCGGCCAACTGCTCGACGAGTTTTCGCTCCTCGGCCGAGAGTTTCGACGGAACGGTGATGTCCACCACCACCAGTTCGTCGCCGCGACCGTAGCCGTTCACGTCGGGCAGTCCCTTGCCGCCCAGGCGCAGCACCTTGCCGGCATGCGTTCCCGGGGCGATCTTGATCTTGGCGCGCCCGTCCACCGTCGGAACCTCGACCGTACCGCCCAACAGGGCCGTCGTCACGGTGATGTTCAGGTTGTGGATCAGATCGTTGCCGTCACGCACCAGTTCGGGGTTGCGCTCCTCCTCGATCACCACCTGCAGGTCGCCGTTCACGCCGCCCTGACGCGCGGCGTTGCCCTTGCCCGTGACGGTGAGGACCATACCCTCGCCCACGCCGGCCGGGATCTTGATCTCCACGACCTCCTGCCCGCGCAGCGTGCCTTCGCCCTTGCACTTGTCGCACGACGCGGTGATCACCTTGCCCGTGCCGCCGCACGTGGGGCACACGCCCTGCGTCTGCATCCGGCCGAAGAAGGTGTTCTCCACCCGCGTCACATAGCCCGTGCCGTTGCAGGTCGAACAGGTCGAATAGGAATTGGCGTCCCTGGCTCCCGAGCCGCCGCACTTGTCGCAGGCGACGGTCTTGTTGATCTTGAGTTTCTTCGTAACTCCGTTGGCGATCTCGGCCAGCGTCAGACGGACCCGCACGCGGATGTCCGAGCCGCGGTTCACGCGCCGTCCCCCGCCGCCGTTCGACGAGCGGAATCCGCCCCCGAAATGGCCGCCGAAAATGTCGCCGAACTGCGAGAAGATGTCCTCCATCGAGAACCCTCCGCCGCCGAAGCCGCCGAAGCCGCCGGCCCCGCCGCCTGCCGCGCCGCTCATTCCGGCATGGCCGAACTGGTCGTAACGGGCGCGCTTGTCGGGGTTCGACAGCACGTCGTAGGCCTCTGCGGCCTCCTTGAATTTCTCCTCGGCCTCCTTGTCCCCGGGGTTTTTGTCGGGGTGGAACTGGATGGCCGCTTTGCGGTAGGCCTTCTTTATTTCGTCTGCGTTAGCGTTCTTCGCAACGCCCAGCACTTCGTAGTAATCCCTTTTTTCTGCCATGGTCTTACTCTCCTACAACTACTTTTGCGAAGCGCAGCACCTTCTCGCCCAGCATGTAACCCGTCTGAACGACGTCGATGACCTTGCCCTTCTTCTCGTCGCCGGCGGCGAACCGGGCAACGGCCTCCGAAAAATCGGCGTCGAACTCCTTGTCCAGCACCTCGATCTCGGTCACGCCCTTGCGGCGGAGCGCCTCGGTAAATTTCTGTGAAATGAGCGTCACGCCCGCCCGCAGCGCCTCCAGATCGTCGCTCTTCTGCATGGCGTCCACGGCGCGCTGCACATCGTCGCGCACAGGCAGCATCTCCAGCAGCACGTCGCGGCCCCCGGTCTGCACCAGGTCCATCTTCTCCTTGAGCGTGCGCTTGCGGTAGTTGTCGAACTCGGCTTGCAGGCGGACGTACTTGTCCTGCCACTGGGCCACGGCCTCTTCGAGCGCCTTGGCTGCGTCGGCTTCGGCAGCGGGTTCACCGTCTGCCAATGTGTCAGTCGCCTCGTCGGTTTCATCTGACACATTGGCACAAGGCTCCCCGTCGCACGACGGATAACCATCGCCGGGGGTGAACCCTTCGTCGCCGCTAACAGCCTCATTATAAACTTTTTCTTTTTTCATATCTTGTGATTTTTCAGTTTTCCTCCCCTTATTCGAACAAATTGCATACCAACCCGGCCAAGAGGCGGTCTTCAAGGGCAATGCCTGCATGCCGGGCATCGAACCGGCCTGCGCGCCACCGTCCCAAAGCCACTTCGCGGCAAGGCGGCGCTTATCCGATGATGAAAATGGCCGGGCGCCTGTTCATTTCGGGCAGCTGGCGGCGGCGCCACTCCCCGGCCGTATGGGTCTCGATCCGCTCGTCCGGAGCCGTGAGGTCCACGGCGACGGTCAGGCGCGTCTGGTCTCCGAGCGTCTGCACCAACTGCTCCATCAGCTTCACGTTGCGGTACGGAGCTTCGATGAAAAGCTGCGACTGCCCCTCCGACAGCGCACGGCGTTCGAAGAAACGGATGGCCCGGGTCCGTTCGGGCGGCTTCACAGGCAGGTAGCCGTTGAAAGCGAACGACTGTCCGTTGAGTCCCGAGGCCATCACCGCCAAAATGATCGACGACGGGCCGACGAGCGGCACGACGCGGATGCCGCGGCGGTGGCACGCCCCGACGACCGGCGCCCCGGGATCCGCCACGCCCGGCACTCCCGCCTCGGAGATCACCCCTGCCGAGCGGCCTTCGAGCAGCGGCGCGATCAGCTCCTCGATTTCGCGGCCAGCCGCGGTGTGCTCGTTCAGTTCGCGGAATTCCAGTTCGCCGATGGGCCGCGCGATGCCGGCTTTCGACAGGAAACGCCGCGCCGTGCGGGTGTTCTCGACGATGAAGTAGTCCAGCGCATCCATCACGGCCCGGTTGGCCGCAGGCAGCACGTCCCACGGCGCCGTTTCGTCCGAAATCGGACAGGGAATCAGGTATAAAATTCCAAATTCAGAATTCATAATGCATAATTAATTAGGTTCGCAGGCATAATTCTGAATTGTGAATTGTGAATTCCGAATTATGAATTGCGCTCCGCGCCTTATTCCTTGAGGTAGATTCGTTTCACACGCGACGAGACCGACGTCATAATCTCGTAAGGTATCGTGTCGAGCACCCGGGCCATCGTTTCGAGGTCGTTGCCCGGCTCGGCGGAGAAGACCGTCACTTCGTCGCCCTCGCCGACGCCCGGAATGTCCGTGATGTCGATCATGCAGCTGTCCATGCAGACGCGGCCCACGATCGGCGCAGGCCGCCCGGCCACACGCATCGACCAGCGTCCGCAGCCCAGATGGCGGTCCAGCCCGTCGGCGTAACCGATCGGCACGGTCGCCGTCACGGTCGGCCGCAGCAATTTCCCGGCGCGCCCGTAGCCCACGGCGTCGCCCGCTTCGAGACGCTTGATCTGCACGATGCGGGTTTTGAGCGCCGAAACCGGGCGCAGGCCCGCATTGTGCTCCCAGCCGAAGCCGTAAAGCCCCAGCCCGAGGCGGCACATGTCGAACCGCGCCTCGGGGAATCGCTCGATGGCCGCCGAATTGGCCGTATGGCGGATGACGGAATAGGGCAGCGACGCGGCTACGGCGGCACTCATGCGGTCGTAGCGCGCGATCTGCTCCCGGGTGTAGGCATCCTCTCCGGGCATGTCGGCGCAGTTCAGGTGCGAAAAGACCGACGCCACCTTCACGGCGGGCAATGTCGGCAGCACCTCGCACAACCGCCCGATCTCCCCCTCCATGAATCCCAGCCGGTGCATGCCCGTATCGAGCTTGATGTGAACCGGATAGCGGGTTTCGCCCGCATGCGACACCGCATCGGCGAAATCGGCGAGCGAACGGAAACTGTATATCTCGGGTTCGAGGCGGTTGGTGATCATCTGGTCGAAACTGTCGGCGTCGGCATTCAGCACCACGACGGGCATCGTGATCCCCCGCTCGCGCAACAGCACGCCCTCGTCGGCGAACGCCACGGCGAGGTAGTCGACGCCCTGATGCTGGAGCATCTGCGCCACCTCGAAATCCCCCGCGCCGTACGAACCCGCCTTGACCATCGCCACGAGCCGGGTCCGAAAGTCGAGCTTCGAGCGAAAATAGTTCAGGTTGTGGATCATGGCGTCGAGATCGACCTCCAGCACCGTCGTGTGGCTCTTGCGCGCCAGCGCATGCGCGAGTTTCTCGAAACGGTACTCCCGCGCGCCTTTCAACAAGACGGCACGCCCGGCCACGGCCCTGCGGCCGATGCGGGCGATGCACTCGTCGGTCGAGGCGTAAAACTCCCTGTCGCAGCCGAACAGCGCGGCGTAACGCTTCAGTTTGGGACCGATGCCGACGAGCGTGTCTATGCCTGCCCGCGCAACCATTCCCGCCACGCGGCCGTAAAGTTCGTCGTCGGTCAGCCCGCTCTGCGCGATGTCCGACAGCACGAGCGTCCGGCGGCGCGACAACGCCACGTTGTGCAGGTAGTCGAGCGCCAGGGCCAGCGAGTTGAGATCGAGGTTGTAGGCGTCGTTGATCAGCACCGAATCGTTGATGCCGTCCTTGACTTCGAGACGCATGGCGACCTCGGGAGCTTCGGTAAACGACGGCGCGGGATAGCCCATCGCCGCGCAGAACGCCTCGACGATCCGGGCGTTGCGGCGTGACGCCTCGTTGCCGATCAGCGTCTCCGGGACCTCGGGGCATGAGGCCGCGTCGCAGAGCTTCCGCCCCGCGAAGCGCGAGGCGATCATGCGGCCCAGCGGCTCGTAATAACTGTGGTAAACGATGGTCTCGGCACGGTGGGCCAGAACCATCTTTTCGTCGCATTTCTGCTCCAGATTGAGGAAATTCTCCTGGTGCGCGTCGCCGATCGAGGTGAAAACCACCACGTCGGGACGGATGATGCGCTCCAGCCGCGCCATCTCCCCGGGTTTCGAAATCCCCGCCTCGATCAGCGCCAGCTGCTCGTCGCCCTCGATCATCAGCACCGACAGCGGCACGCCCAGCTGCGAATTGTAGCTCTTGGGCGAACGGTAGCACTTCATCCCCGCGGGCAGTTCCTCGGCAATCCACTCCTTGATGACCGTCTTGCCGTTCGAACCGGTGATGCCCACCACCGTTCCCCGGAACTGCGCCCGGTGATAGGCCGCCAGACACTGCAAGGCCGCAATGGCGTTTTCAACAACCACGTAACCGCATTCCGGCAGGGCTTCGAGAGGCCGTTCGACCATAAAAGCCCGCACGCCGCGCGCATACATCTGCGCCACGAACACATGCGAATCGTGGTTCGCGCCGCACATGGCGACGAACACCGGTCCCGAGCCAAGCTCGCACGTCAGCGAGCGGCTGTCGGTCACCACCGACTGCACTTCGCAGTCCGTTCCGGAGAACCTGCCGCCCACGACGGCGGCGATTTGCGAAAGACGATATTTCATAAAATACCCAATGGTTTATCTTTTGTACTTTCATTTCCAAAAGTACGAAAATATTTACAGCTCTTTGCCGCTTTCTGGTCGTCAAAAAGACTCAAGCCGCGACATAGTCGCCGGATCTTTGTACCTTTTTTCCGCAAAAAGGTTCCCAAAAACTCTCCGACGGATGCCTACACCTACAACGGCTCCGGCATCGAGTCGGAATCACTCGCCGCAAACGGCGGCGCAGGCGTAAGACGCCTGTTTTATGAGTACTTGCGCAGGACGGAATCGGAATCGCAATAACCTACCCTCGCCCCTAAAAGCGGTTTTAAACCGCCGCATGATCGCTTGGAGCGGAAAGAGATCGTCCGATGGTCCGCGCGCCCGGAGCGGGAGGCTGGCAAAGGCGTCCGCAGGCGAGGGCAGACAGCGTGCTGTTTACCGAGCCGCCACAGTCTAAACGGCGCGTGTTTTTGCGCCGTAAAGGCTTGATCTTACTGCGCCCGTTCAGCGCGGACAGGAGGACAATCCCGCGTAAAGCGACATGCGGAGAACTTTGGGTACCTTTTGCGGTCAAAAGGTACAAAGAACAGCAGCAGTCGCAGACTGCAAAATCACGACAGATCAAACGTCACGATCGTAATTCCCGCACCGCCCCGGTCGGCATGTTCGTCGACCGCCGAGGCGATCTCCGGCACCGTGCGCAGGTAGCGGCGAATCTCCTCCTTCAAAGCCCCCGTGCCCTTGCCGTGGAGAATCGACACCGTGCCCACGCCCACCATCAGCGCGTCGTCGATGAAGTTGCGCACCTCGTCCAACGCATCGGCGGCCCGCATGCCGCGCACGTCGATGTGATCCTTGAAGTTGAGTTTGCGCGACGAGATGTCCACCGAGAGCACCGTACGGGCCGCAACGGGGCGTGTCGCCTCGCGGTATTCGTTGTTCGAAACCACCGTCAGCAGCCCTTTGTCCACCGTCGTGAGTATCTGTCCGAACGCCACCTGCGCCCGCTTTCCCTTCACCGACTGCACCACGCCGACCATCTCCTGCCCGGCCATGCGGACTTTCGACCCGGCGACCACTTCGCGCGGCTTTTCGGGCTGCGGAGCGGCCTCCCCGGCTGCCGGCTGCGCGCCCTGCTGCGCCCTGCGCTCGGCGCGCCGTCGGCGGCGGCGTTCGATACGCTCGATCTCGCGGGCCACGGCGGCTTCGTTCCCGGCCTCGTCGGCCTTCTCGACCGCCTCGCGGAAGTCGTCCAGCTCGCGCCGCGCCAGCCGCGTCAGCTCCTTCTCGGCCTGCGCCTCGCGGATGGTTTTAATCGTATTTTCTATCTGTTTGTTGGCGTCGGCGATCAACTGCCGGGCCTCCTGCTTGGCCTTTTTCAGAATCTCCTGCCGCTCGGCGCGGATCTTCGCCAGCTGCTCGGCATAGTTCTGCTCCAACTCCTCGACCTTGCGGTCCGTCAGACGGATGCGGTCGCGCTTCTGCTCCCAGTAATGCTTGTCGCGGGCGATCTCGCGCAGCTGTTTCTCGATATTGATGTGATCCGACCCGGCCTTCTCGCTCGCCGCACGGATAATATCCTCCGGAAGCCCGATCTTGCGGGCGATCTCCACGGCGAACGAACTGCCCGGCTTGCCCATTTCCAGCCGGAACAGCGGCCGGATGTTCTGCACGTCGAACATCATCGCGCCGTTGGCGATGCCCTCCACCGACGCGGCGTAATACTTGATATTGGCGTAGTGGGTCGTGATCACGCCGTAACACCCCCTGCCGAGCAGACGCTCGAGGATCGCCTCGGCGATGGCCCCGCCGATGACCGGCTCGGTTCCCGACCCGAACTCGTCGATCAGCACCAGCGTGCGGCCCGAAGCGCCCGCCAGCATGTGCTTCATGTTCAGCAGGTGCGACGAATAGGTCGACAGGTCGTTGTCGATCGACTGCTCGTCGCCGATGTCGATGAAAATGCTCTCGAAGACCGGCAGTTCCGAGACCTCGGAGACCGGAACCGGAAACCCGCACTGGAACATGTACTGCACGATGCCCGTGGTTTTCAGGCAGACCGACTTGCCGCCGGCGTTGGGTCCCGAGATGACGAGAATGCGCTTGCGACGGTCGAGCTGCAAATCCAGCGGCACGATCTCGCGCCCCGCAGCCCGCAGCGTCTGCTGCAACAGCGGGTGGCGGGCGTTTTTCAGCACCAGCCTGTCGTCCGTCGAGAGGATCGGCCGCACGCATCCGTTCTCCGAGGCCCAGCGGCCCTTGGCGCGCAGCATGTCGATCTCGGCCAGGTAGTCGCCCGAATCGGCGATCAGCCCCGCGTCGGGACGGATCGCTTCGGTAAACTCCGTGAGGATGCGCACCACCTCGCGCCGCTCGGCGTACTCCAGTTCGCGCAGTTCGTTGTTGATCTCCACCACCTCGACCGGTTCGACGTAGAAGGTTTTGCCCGTCGCCGATTCGTCGTGGATAAAGCCATTCAGTTTGCGTTTGTTGCCCGCCGAAACCGGGATCACGGCCTTGCCGTCGCGGATCGAGATCTGGGCGTCGGCATCGACGATGCCCGCCCCCTTGGCCGCAGACAGCACGGCCTGCAACCGCTTGGCCGCCTGTCCTTCGCGTTCGCGGATGGAGCGGCGGATCTCCTGCAGGGCGGGCGAGGCGTTGTCCTTCACCTGGCCGAAGCGGTCGAGAATGCCGTCGATGCGCTGCACGATCTCCGGAAAGGCCGCAACGCCCCGCGTGCGGGCATGGAGGGCCGGATAACGCTCCTCGCGGCTGATGATGAACGAGACGATGCCGCCGATTGCGGCCAGCGCCCGGCGCAGGGTCACGACCTCCTCCACGTCGAGGAACGAACCTTCGACGCGCAGTTTGGCGACGATGTAATCGACGTCGGGGTACTCGCCCCCGGGGAAATCATGCTCCATATCCAGCAGCAGGCGCATTTCGTCGGCGAGCGCCAGCCGCCGTTCGATCTCGCGCGCAGAGGTCGAAAAGCTCTCCGCAGCGAGCCGCTCGCGGGCGGCGCGCATGGTGCAACGTGCCGCGACCTGCTCGCGGAGCCGGTCGAAACCTATCTTTTGCTCGAATGTAGCAGGGTAAATCATGACAGTAAATTAAGAATTAAGAATTAAAAATGAAAAATCGAAAGGGCGCCGGTCGGAAAATTTCGCGCCACGCCCTATACGACCACATTATCACACCGAGAGGGCTGAATGAACCTCCTGTCTGCCAGTCAATTTTTCATTTTTAATTTTTAATTTTTAATTCTTTTCACCGAGTCCCGCTCGGCCCTGGCCGCAGCTTTGGCGGCTTTGCGCTCGGCCTTCTCCTGCATCTTCTCGGGACTGCGCCCGAAAAGCGAGAAATGCACGTAGCGGCCGGGATACTGCTCGAGGTTGGCCAGCAGCGAGGCGAGATTAGCGCTGGCCTCGGTCAGCGAATCGTAGAGCGCAGGATCGTTCATCAGTTTGCCGACGGTCCCCTCGCCCGCCTCGACCTTTGCCAGCAGACCGTTCACCTCGTCCACAGCGTCCGTAAGCCTGCGGGCGAACCCGGCGTCGGCCAGCTCCCCGGTTATCCGGTTCAGGCTGCCGACGATGCTGTCCACACGCGGGGTATTCCTGCCCAGCATCGCGGAGAACTCCGTAAGGTCGTCGACGGCGGCTTTCAGGTTGCGCTTCTCGGCGTCGAGCAGGCCGGCCATGTCGCCCGTAATGGCGTTCAGGTGGCTCAACGTCCCGGAAATATTCTGCGCGTTGGCCTCCATCAGGCGATTGAGATTGGTCAGCGTGCGCGAGAGGTCGCCCGTCACCTGCGACACCTTCTGCTTGAAGAAATCCAGCTCCGACCCGGCCACGTCCATCAGGTCGCGTTCGCGCACCGAACGCAGCGTGTCGCCCTTCTGGAGATAGGTGCGCGCCGTGCCGTAGTTGATTTCGATGGCCTTTCCGCCCATCAGCCCGTTGCTGTAAATCTTGGCCTCGGAGTCGGTCGGAATGTGATACTGACGTTTGATGGTGAACTGCAACACGACGTTGTCGCTGCGCTGCGGATCGAACGAAATGCCCGTCACCGTACCGATCTTGACGCCTTTCATCATAATCGGCGACGCCGCCTGCACGCCGTTGATCTGGTCGTAGGCGGCGTAATAGACCGAATTGCGGCTGAAAATGTCGAATCCTTTCAAAAACCGGATTCCGGCCCACGCGGCAATGATCATCGTCACGCCGAAAATTCCGATTTTAACTTCCCTTTTCATATCTGTACTTTTATTTTACAATTTGCGTACCCCGGCACGCGACCACGAAGGCCCCGGGAAATACCTTGCGCACCTCGGCCAGCTTCCGCTGTGCGGCTTCACGGGTGCCGTACTCGCCCACACCGTATTTATAGGGGAACCGCCCCTCGGCCGCATACTCCTTCACCTTGCCGCGGTAGGCACGGAACTGCGCCGAGGCGAGGGGTACGGGCGACGCCGAAGCCATCACCTGAATCGTATAGCGCAGGGGCTGTACGGCCGGTTTCTCCGGGGTTCTGACCGGAGCGGCCGTCGCGGTCTTTCCCTCCGCGGGCTGCGCCGCTGCGGTCTTTTCAGCGGACTTTGCCGCAGGCTTTTCAACGCTCTTTTCCGCGGCCTTTCCGGCTGACTTTTCCGCAGGCTGTTCCGCGGCCGGTTTCGCGGCAGCGGCCTGCTCCTCCTCGGCCATCCGGGTCCCGAGCACATAGGCCGAATAGTTGCGGATCGCCTGGTAGAGCGACCGGGCGATCTCGTTCTGCCCCCTGTCGGACTTCATGTAGGCCAGTTCCTGCTGGTTGGACATGAACCCGATCTCGGTCAGCACGCCCGGCATGTCCGTCGCATAGAGCACCCGCAGCAGCTGCGGCTTTATGCCGCGCGAATGGCGGCCCGCCTTGAGGTAGCTGTTCTGGATGCAGCGGGCGAAAGCCATGCTGTATTCGCCGTAGGTGAACTGGAGATTCTGAATGTAAGCCCGCACGATGGCCGCCGTCCGCTCGTCGGACATGTCGATCAGATCCTCGCGGTTGTTTTCGAACAGGGCGTTCTCGTTGTAGCGCTGCTCCTTCGAACTCTCGCCCATGATCAGCGTCTCGACGCCCCGCACGCCCGTCGCCCGGGGTGCGGCGTTGGCGTGGATCGAGATGAAGAGGTCGCCCCCGGCCTTGTTGGCAATGTCGGCCCGCGCCTGCAGGTCGGCCGCCAGGTCCGCCCCCAGAGTCCTGTCCGCCGTGCGGGTGTAGACCACCTTCACGCCCGGCATCCCCTCCTCGACGAGCTTTCCGAGTTTGAGCGCCACTTTCAGCGTGAGGTCCTTTTCATAGACCCCGCCATAGTGCGCGCCGGGGAATTTCCCCCCGTGCCCGGCGTCGATGACCACGACTTCGACGCCGTGCGCAATATTCCCCGCAGACGCAACGTTCATAAGAACAGTTGCGGCCGCGAAGGCGAATAGCAGCAAAAGTCGTGTGCGCATATTTAATGGTACCAAGTGTGAGCTTTCTATAAATTTTTACCTATCTTTGTCGGGCCGAAAACGCGGCGGGAAGGGCACAGGACCTCGATCCGGGCGTTTTTGCCGACTTGTCGGCAAAGGTATGGAAAATTTTTGGGATTTTGGATAAAATTAGGGTAAAATATCTCTTGTCGGCGACGGTGATTCTGCTGTTTGCCCAGATCGTACTGGGCGGCGGAGCGCCCCGCACGGCCCGCAATCCCGCCCCCGGGGACACCGTCCCGGTTCCGTCCCGCGCCGACGCGATACGTCCCGACACGAGCGCACGTCCGCCTTTTGTCACCCCCTCGCGGCGCGAGGCCCGCAGGCAGGCGCGCGAAGAGGCCCGGCGGCGCGAAGCGTTCAACGCACTGCCGCAGGAGGAGAAGGATTCGCTCTTTTCGGCGCAGGTCGACTCGCTCGTGGCGCAGAAGGCCGATTCTCCGGGCGCGGCACGGCCCGACTCGCTCGCCGCCGACACGCTCCGCCGCGATTCGGTGAAGACGCCGCGGCCCGCAGGGGCGTTCCTCGACGACCCGATCACGGGCAAGAACACCGACTCGCTGGTCTACGACGTGCGCAACAAGCTGGTCTACATCTACAACAAGGGCGACGTCACCTACCAGAACAGCAACCTCAAGGCCGACTACATGCGCATCGACATGGATTCGAAGATGGTCTACGCCTACGGCAAGCCCGACACGCTCGACGGCAAGGATATTGTCACCAAACCCGAATTCACCGAAGGGTCGGCCACCTACCAGATGGACACGATCACCTACAACCTCGACTCGAAGAAGGCGAAAATCAAGGGCGTGGCCACGCAGCAGGGCGACGGCTGGCTGGTGGGCGGCAGCGTGAAGAAGATGCCCGACAACACGATCAACATCGAGCACGGCAAGTACACCACCTGCGACCATACGGACCACCCCCACTTCTACCTGGCGATGACCAAGGCGAAGGTCATACCCGGCAAGAAGGTGATCACCGGCCCGGCCTACCTGGTGATGGAGGACGTGCCGATCTACTTCCTCGGCATCCCCGAGGGCTTCTTCCCGATCAACATGGGCCCCAAGTCGGGCCTGCTGATGCCCACCTACGGCGAGGAGTACTCCAAAGGTTTCTTCCTGCGCGACCTGGGCTATTACTTCACCCTGGGCGAATACGCCGACCTGGCGGTGCGCGGCGGCATCTACACGCTGGGATCGTGGGAGGCTTCGGCCGCGTCGCGCTACATCAAGCGCTACAAGTACAGCGGCAGTTTCAACATGCAGTATTCGAATGTCAAGACGGGCGAAAAGGGCGAGGACGACTACATCAAGCAGAGCAACTTCCGCATCCAGTGGACCCACTCGCAGGACCCCAAGGCCAACCCGGGTTCGACCTTCTCGGCCTCGGTGAACTTCGCCACGAGCGGTTACAGCCGCTATTCGGCCACGAACCTCAACGACATCCTCTCGACGCAGACCAACTCGACGGTCTCCTACTCGAAGAACTGGGCCGGAACGCCCTTCTCGCTGTCGGCGAACATGGCCATCTCGCAGAACTCGCAGAACAAGACCATCTCCATCACGCTCCCCACGATGGTCTTCAACGTCTCGCGCTTCTACCCCTTCAAACGCAAGGAGAAGCAGGGCAAGGACCGCTGGTACGAGAAGATCTCGATGCAGTACACGGGTAAGATGACCAACTCGGTGACCACCACCGAATCGGAGGTCTTCTCCAAGGAGACGCTCGAAAACATGAAGAACGGCATCGAGCACTCGATTCCGATTTCGGCGTCGTTCAACCTGTTCAACTACATCAACCTCTCGCCGTCGGTCAACTACAACGAGAAGTGGTATTTCAAGAAGGTCGAGTTCGAGTGGAACCCCGTCACCAACCAGACCGACACGCTGCCGACGAACTACGGTTTCTACCGCCTCTACAACTACAACTTCAGCGTTTCGGCCTCCACGACGGTCTACGGCATGTACGACTTCACGAAGAAGAGCCGCGACCGCAAGATCCAGGCGATCCGCCACACGCTGACCCCCTCGATCGGCTTCTCCTACGCCCCGGACTTCAGCGACCCCAAATACGGCTACTACCAGACCCGCCAGACCGACTCCACGGGCCGCTTCACGACCTATTCGCCCTATGCCGTCAACGCCTACGGCGTCCCCTCGTCGGGCCGTTCGATGTCGATGAACTTCTCGCTGTCGCAGAACCTCGAAATGAAGGTCCTCTCGAAACGCGACACCTCGGGCGTGAAGAAGATCAAGCTGATCGACGAACTGCGCATCAGCGGTTCGTACAACTTTCTGGCCGACTCGATGGGACTTTCGAACATCCCGGTCTCGTTCCGTACGACGCTGTTCAACAATTTCGGCATCAACCTCTCGCTGACGCTCGACCCCTACCGCGTCTCGCCCGAGGGCAAGCGTTACAACAAGCTCTTCTTCCCGGGCCGCGTCGTCTCGACGGGCTGGTCGTTCGGCTATACGTTCAAATCGCGCAACGACCGGAGCGAAACGGCCATCAACGACATCACGTCAATACCTCCGGAGTACCAGAACCCGTTCTACGATCCTTACGGGCAGATGGACCCCGTGCTGCGAAGACAGTACATGGCGCAAAGCTACTACGACTTCTCGCTGCCGTGGAACTTCGGATTCAACTACGCGGTCAACTACTCGATCTCGTACACCAACAACGGCACGACGGGCTACCGGAAGAACGTCACCCAAACCATCGGCTTCAACGGTTCGCTGAACGTCACCCCCAAGACGGGCATCACCTTCCAGGGCGGCTACGACATCAAGGCCAACAAACTGACCACCTCGTCGGTCTCGATCACGCGCGACCTCCACTGCTGGCAGATGTCCTTTTCGTGGATTCCGTTCGGCTACCACCGTTCGTGGAGTTTCAACATCGGCGTCAAGGCCGCATCGCTCTCCGACCTGAAATACGACAAATCGCAGTCGATGTACGACAATATGTATTGACGCATACCCGCTTATACATACAGGACTTTCCATCTGTAACGGCAAAACGCCGAAACAGCTATTTCCGCGTCACCGGCGCCGGCGCGCGGTCGATGTAATTGGGATAGCGGAACTGCGGCATCCCGAGGGCCATCACCGCGCAGATGCGGCGGTCGCCCAGTCCCAGCATCGCGGCCAGCTTCGCCTTCCTGTCCTGCCGGACGGCCGTCAGCACGAACCCCATGTATATCTGGCTCACGCCCAGCGCCTCGGCCATCAGCGAAGCGTTTTCATACGCCAGGTTCCCGTCCTCCGCACCGAACCGGCTTTCCCTGGGCGCATGGATGAACAGCACCGCCGTCGCGCCCCGCAGCACGCGGTCGCGGCCCTCGGCATATTCGCGCCGCAGGCGTTTGAACACCGGCACATAGCGATAAACGCCCGGCACGAGGCGGCTCAGCCACGGCCGCACGAGCGGATGCAGCAGCCGCTTTTCGAGTGTGCCGAAAATCCCGAGCGTATATTCCGTGACAGCGCGCAGCTGCGCCGCGTCGGTCACCAGCGTATACCCCAGCTGGCGGGCATTGCTCGCCGTCGGGGCGCGGTCCGCCGCCGCAACGATGCGGTCCAGCAGTTCCTGCGGCACGGGGCGCGCCGAAAGTGCGCGGTTCGACCGCCGCACGGCCAGCAGCAGTTCCACCTGCTCGGGCGTGGGCATCGCGCCGTAATCCACCGCATGCACCCGCTCGGCCGGAAACTCCGCATGGTTCACCGCCCCCGTGGGGCAGGCGGCCACGCAATGTCCGCAAAGGATGCAGTTTTCGGGTTTATGCAGCGTCACGTCGCCCCCGGCTTTTTCCTGCACGAAAATCTGCGAAGGGCACACCTTCACGCAGCGGCCGCAGCGGATGCAGCTCGCATCATTCACACCGATCGTATCCATAATTTTCGTATCTTTAATGTCGTAACGGCACCTCTATAAAATAAAACGCCCGCCATGCATCCGGTCATCATCCGCCCTTCCGGCGCACTGTCCGCCGGCGAATACCCCGAAGCGGGCGCTCCCCACGTCGAAATGTTCCTGCGCGGATAAAAAAAATCCGGCGGCAAGGTTCTCCCCGCCGCCGGACCGTCAGTCATCAATGTTTCACGCCCTCCATTTCGGCAGGGTTGTGCCTGTATTTGAAAACCACGGCGAAAACCACGGCCACCACGAGCGCGTACCCTGCGAAGATGAACCAAGAATCGGGCCACCCGTATGCGTCCACGACGGCGCCCGCGGCATACGAGCCGAAGAAGGCGCCGAAACCGTTGGTCATAATCATAAAGACGCCCTGCGCCGAGGAGCGGATCTCGCGGCTGGTCTCCTTTTCGACGAAGAGCGAGCCGGAGATGTTGAAGAAGTCGAACGCCACGCCGTAGACGATCATCGAAAGCACGAGGAACGCCGCGCCCGATCCCGGATCGCCGATGCCGAAGAACCCGAAGCGCAGCACCCAGGCCAGCATCGAAATCAGCATCACTTTCTTAATGCCGAAACGCCGGAGGAAGAAAGGAATCAGCAGAATGCAGAGCGTTTCGGACATCTGCGACAGCGAGAGCAGGATCACCGAGTGCTTCACGATGGCCGAATCGGCATACTGCGGCATCGAGCCGAAATTCTGAATGTAGCTGTCGCCGAAGGCGTTGGTGATCTGCAAAGCGGCGCCCAGCAGCATCGAGAAGACGAAGAAAATGGCCATCCGCTTCTCCTTGAAGAGCGCGAAGGCCCGCAGGCCCAGCGTATCGACCCACGACTGCTTCTGCGCGCTGCGCTCGACGGGACACCCCGGCAGCGAGAACGAGTAGGCCGCCAGTACGAACGACAGCAGGGCCGAAACGTAGAGCTGCCACTCGGTGAGCTTGATCTGCACGCCCCCGATGTGCGTCAGGTCGACGAACCACATGGCGGCGATGAATCCCACGGTTCCCCATACGCGGATGGGCGGGAAATGCTTCACGGTATCGAGCCGGGCCAGATCGAGGGCATTGTAGGCCACGGAGTTCGACAGGGCGATGGTCGGCATGTAGAACATCACGCTCAGCAGCATGCAGCTGTACAGCGGGGCGTAAGCCGTCTGCGAGGCCGCGGCGATGAGAAACGCGCCGCTGATGAAATGGCAGATGCCCAGCAGTTTCTGCGCCGGAATCCAGCGATCGGCGATAATCCCCATCACGGCGGGCATGAACAGCGAGGCGATTCCCATCGTCGCGAAGAAGCTGCCGATCTGCAATCCCGAGAAGTCGAGTCCGCCTCCCAGGTAGGCGCCCAGCGAGATAAGCCACGAACCCCAGATCGCATACTGAAGGAAGTTCATGGCGATAAGCCGAAATTTAATTCCCATAATTTTCTGATTTTGTGTAAATTTTAAGTTTCAAGCGGTTTTTTCTGCGTAGATTGAAACAAATGTATGAAATTTTTTCCGGATTTTTCTTTGCATTTGCAAAATAAAGTTCTACTTTTGCATCACCAAAATCTATTGAGCTATGGTGTAACGGTAACACAACAGATTCTGGTCCTGTTATTCCAGGTTCGAATCCTGGTAGCTCAACGAAGCCCTGCATTCCCCGAATGCGGGGCTTTTCCGTCTCTTGCCGGCGCGCTTCTCCCCGTTCCGAACGGGCCGCAGAATCCGCGGTTCCCCTCCGGACATTCCTTTCAAACGAAAAGCCACGCCGAACGGTCCTCTCCCCAAATCGAAACACGAAAAGCAGCAAAAATGTTAAAAAACGATTATTTTTCAGGCATCCTATTTGCCCGATAACATTTTTTTAGTTACATTTGCTTTCGGGAATGAATCTTTTCGAAACTCATTTCCGATAAAAAAACGATCAAAATTAGAGCCGTGAATTTACTTTACCGCCGATTATTCGATCACCGCCGTCCGGTTACGGCACGAGCCTGCTCGCGCCGCAGGGGACTTGTAAATTTCCCCCCCCCCTCGCCGCGCCGAATACCCAGAGTTAAGTAAACCGTCACCGCCCGCGATTGACGCGTGCATATTGCCGTATATGGCAATATGCACGCGTTTTTCATTGTGTCCGACCGGCAGCCGACAACTTTTCACCCAACCATAAAACACGAAACTATGACCCTAAATCTACGAGAATCCCTGAACTTCATCCTGAAGCCGGCGCTGTTGCTGGCGGGGTGTCTCTGCATGGCGTGCAGCAACGGAGACAAACATGTCGACGATCCCGACGGACCCGACAATCCGGGCGGCGGCGATGAATACGAGGACATACAGGTAGTGAACGGCAAAGTCCGTTTCTATCTCCGCGAGGCGGAAAATTCCGTCCGCAAGGCCATGGGAACCGGCGAACGGGCATGGAGCAAATCGCTCGTCTCGGTCAACGGAAAATCCTATGCCGTCGAAAGCGATGAAAACGGCCGCTACTACGTCGAGGCGAGCGCTTCGAGCTCCGGGACCTACAACGCCATCCTGACCAATTCAGGCTCCTCCGGCTGGTACGGCTCTTCGGCCTATGCCGACGTGAAACTGCCCTACTCGCAGTTCTGGGCCGCCACGGCGGCATCGCTGCAATCGTATCCCATGTACGGCTCCTACACCAAGGAGAACGGCAACAAGCTGGTGTTCGACGACGCCTTCGCCGTACTGGACCTGGCCCTGACCGGGTCGGCCAAAATCGCCTCGGTGAAGGTCGAGAACCTCGCTGAAAGCCCCCTGGCAGGCTATGCGAATTTCCTGCCCTCGCGCGGCTACCTCTCAATCACCGGCGGTGTCGGTTTCGCCGTGCTGAACTGCACCGACAACGGCAAATGCGTCTCGCTGGAGAGCGGCACGCCGAAACATTTCTACGTGATGCTGGCCCCGGGCGACTATCCGTCGGGCCTGAAAATCACCATTTCCGATTCGGAGCACCGCGCCATGGAGCACACGCTGACGACTGCGCAGTTGACGGCGGGGAAGGCCACGTCCGTAACGCTGAAATACGCCCCCGACGCCGACCTGGTGTTTTACGAGAGTTTCGACAATTTCGTCTGGGGCGGCAACATCATGGGCGGCCAGGAGTCGACGGGATACGCTCCGACGGCCGAAGCCGTCACCCCCGGTACGGGAACCGGACGCGACGGCTATGCGAACTCCTTCGAGGAGGTCGCCTACAACAACCCCGGCTCGGCGTTCATCCAGTCGAACACGTGGGACGAGATCAGCGGCAAAACGGTCGGCACGTCCCACCTGATGTCCGATTCGTACGTCGCGAGCCGCAATATCGCCGACTATACCTATATGTTCCGCTGCCAGGAATACCAGGGCTATCTGGCTTGCGGCACAGGTAACACGGGGCGGGGCATTTTCCAGACCGCAGCCCTGAAATCCATCGACGGCATACGTTCCGTGAAGGTTTCGTTCGATTTCTGCTACCAGTACGGATCGACGGACCTCCTGCTGTTCCAGGTGGTGAACGGCGGCATGATCGCATCGGCCTCCGTCGACGGCAAGAGCATCGCCCTGACGGCCGACAATTCGGGCTACACGAGCGCCTCGGGGAGATACATCGTCGAAAAGAGCCACGTAACGCTCCCGTCGAGCGAAGCGGCCGTCAAGAAGTGGCACAACGTGGAGGTCGTCGTAAACAACGCGACCGACGGCACGATGCTCTACTGGGCCGGCAACGACGTGAGCAGCGGCGTGCACGGCTTCTACGTGGACAATATCGAGGTCCGTGCGCTCGGCGAGATGGGCCGCGGCTCCGACAACCTGCGCGTGCTCTACTGGAACATCCAGAACGGCATGTGGTCCGACCAGGCGAACAATTACAACAACTTCGTCGCGTGGGTGAAGAAATACGATCCCGACATCTGCGTATGGTGCGAATCGGCCACCATCTACAAGGACAATACGAATTCGGCGCAAGCCTCCTCCGCCCGGTTCCTGCCCGACGGCTGGGCGGCACTGGCGGCCCGTTACGGCCACGCCTACACGGCCGTCGGCGGCTGGCGCGACAACTATCCGCAGACCATCACGTCGAAATATCCGATCGAGACGCTGCTGAAAATAACCGATTCGGACCAGGCGGGCAAGCCCGTGTCCCACGGCGCCGCCATTCAGCGGGTTACCGTGAAGGGCCGGACGATAAACATCGTGACGCTCCACACGTGGCCGCAGGCCTATGGATTTGGAGTCGGCTCGGCCGATCAGGCGGCGAGCGCCGCCAACAAGGAGGGCGACAAGTACCGCGAATTCGAGATCAAGTACATCTGCGCGCAGACCGTCAACAATCCCGCGTACGCCTCCTGTCAGGATTGGCTGATGATGGGCGACTTCAACTCGCGGTCGCGCGCCGACAACTGGTACTACGGCTATCCCGAGAACGACACCCGGCTGCTGGTCCACAACCACATTCTGGACCATACCGACCTCAAGGACATCATCGCCGAGCGCTACCCGGGAAGCTTCATATCGTCGACTTACGGCAACGCCCGTATCGACTACATGTATGCGTCGCCCTCGATGTACGCCCGCATAGTGAACGCACTGACCGTCATGGACAAGTGGACCACGGCGACCCAAAGCCCCTACGTGTCCAACTTCTACGACCCGTCGGACCACCGCCCGATTCTGGCGGACTTCGAGCTGAAACAGTAGACCTCCCGTCGATCAACCGACCCCAATAAATAAAACCCAATCTTAACCTTTTTACCAATTATGAGAAAAACATTCCTGACGAAGGGTTTCGTCCGTTTTTCACGCGGATTGGCCGGAGCCGCATTAATCGCGGCGACAATCGGCATCACGTCGTGTGAAACGCATTCGAACTCCGATCGTAACGAATCGATCAAGGTCTACGCGGACCCGATCGCAAAAGAGCCTATCGACGCCGGCATCGTCGGCGTGAAAGGCGGTCTCGCCAAACTCTACGTGGACGCCAATATCGACTTTGTCGCGACGTGGGAAGACGACGCAGCGACGCCGTGGGCCAAGGTGGTGGATTACTCTTCGACAGATCCCCAGACGGGGCTTCGCGTGATAACCCTGAAGGCCAACCGGCGCAGCACGACGTCGAGCTACTACACGCGGCGCACGGGCATGCTGATTCTGGCAGCCTCCGACGGCGAACTGAACTACAACCGGATAATCCCCATCCACCAAGGCTCCACGGCCCGCGTGAGCAATGATTTCGCGACCCTGAAGTACGGCAAGACCGACCCGCGCTTCACCGACGGCGAAACCCCGATCGACAACTGGACCACGGCCCAGAAAAACCTCGGGTTCACGTCCACGACGATCGAAGGGGAGGAGGTCGCCCACTGCTACGGCAAGAACGGCTACCTGAAACTGGGCGACGACAAGGGCCACGGAGCCGACCTGATTTCGCCCTACACCAACACGCTCCGCAGCGACTCGCTGCTGATGGTTTCGTTCCGCGCCGTGGCCTTCACCGATTACATGACCGGCGCCCGGGACGACAACAAGATCACGGTCGAGGTGCTCGGCGGGGGCGTCATCCGTGATTTCGCCCAATCCGAAAAGACCACGATCGACCTCGAAGCCGGCTATTACGACATTTCGAGCGAGGAGTTCCCCGAAGACATGTGGGAGGGTCACGATTTCCTCGTCTTCGTCGCCGGCACGAAAGCCAACCCGATTACGGCCAACACGCGGGTCCGCATCATCTGCGGCTCCCTCACGCAGAACTCCGCCGTCAACAACCGCATTTACCTCGACAATTTCTACATCCGCCGTCTGCAGAAGGTCGAAGAGGACTACTTTGCCGAAAACAACGGCAGCGGTAAGGACATCATCCTGGGAGCGCCTTTCGACGAGGAGGAACAAGAGTAAAAAAGAGGAACAAGTCGTTTCAACAAAAAAAAGCCTAAAATGAATAAAATTCTTCACTCAATAAGAGCATCCGTCCGAGTGATGTCGCTGGTGGCGGTACTGATACTGCTCGCGGCGCACACGGCGCCGGCAACGGCTCAACAAAAGGCCCAGACTGTCAGCGGAACCGTCCTCGACCCGGACGGCAACCCGCTGATCGGCGCCACGGTCGTGGTCGTCAAAGGCACGCAGGGCGCAGTCACCGATGTCAAAGGCAAATTCACCATCAAGGCCAAGCCTTCGGACAGCCTCCAGATTTCGTACCTGGGTTACAAGACCGAGACCCTGAACGTGGGTTCGCGGACGAACTTCACCGTCAGGATGGAGAAGGACTCCTCCACCGACATCGACGAAATCGTGGTCATCGGTTACGGCCAGGTCGCCAAAAAGGACCTGACCGGTTCGGTCGCGACGGTCAAGATGAACGACATCAAGGACGTACCGGTTCTTTCGGTCGACAACGCCCTTCAGGGACGTATCGCCGGAGCCGACTTCATGTCGACCACCGGTGAGCCGGGCGCCACGACCACCATCCGCATCCGCGGCACGCGCTCGATCAACGCGTCGAACGAGCCGCTGATCGTCGTCGACGGCGTGATGGACGCCATCCACGACCTGAACGACATCAACTCCGACGACATCGCGGGCATATCCGTCCTCAAGGACGCCTCCTCGACGGCGATCTACGGTTCGCGCGGCGCAAACGGCGTCATCCTCATCACCACCAAGCGGGGTCTCGGCTCCAAGGGCAAGGTCAACATCACCTTCAAGACCGACATGGGCTTCTCCCAGCTGCCCCGTCAGCTCGACATTATGAACGCGTCGGAATTCGCGCAGTACCGCAACGACTACGCCTATTTCGGCAGCGACGCCAACCACCCCGACGTAGGCAAGGACACGCCCCTCTCCGGTTCGGTCTATTCCGACCCGCTCTCGCTGGGCGAAGGGACGAACTGGATCAACGAGATCACCCGCACGGCCCTCTATTCCAACTACGCCCTCTCGCTGTCGGGAACCAGCGACAAATCGTCGTATTACGCTTCGTTCTCCTACAACGACACCGAAGGTATCATCCAGGACAGCGGCCAGCAGCGTTTCACGGGACGTATCAACCTCGAACGCCAGTTGTTCAAATGGATGAAAGTCGGCTATACGGGTTCGTACACCTGGCGTCACAACGACCAGAACAAATCCTCCATCGGCGGAACGGCCTGGTACAGCAGCGCCCAGTATCTGTCACCGCTGCTCAAGCCGAACGACACGTATAACCCGCTGTATTACAACGGGCAGAAGATCAACACGCAGCGTGCGCTGATCGACCTGAACACCTATTACCTCGAACGCCACTCGAACAACCACGCCTTCACGCTGAAACTGGAGCCGGTGAAGAACTTCACGATCAACAGCACCTTCTCCTACTATCTCTACCAGCGGCATACCTACCGTTACTATCCGGGAACCCTTCCCCTGAAAGGCGAGAACGAAGGCGGCGAGGCCTACCGCGCCGAGTGGGACGAGCACTCGTTCTCGTGGGAGACCACGGCCGGCTACAAGTTCGAGAAGAACGGCCATTCGTTCGACGTTCTCGGCGGTTTCTCGGCTTACAGTTTCGCCTCGCACGATTTCAACCTGAGCGGCAAAGGCTACATGGACGACGCCATCCTGTGGAACAACATGAACGCCGTGCAGGACAAAGAGACCTATTCGGCGGGCACTTCCTACTCGAAGAAAACCAAAACATCGGTCTACGCGCGTCTGAACTACAACTGGAAGTCGCGCTATTACCTGACCGTGACGGGACGTTACGACGGAGCCTCGAACTTCGCGGCCAACAACAAGTGGGCGTTCTTCCCGTCGGCCGCCCTCAAGTGGAACATTTCGAACGAGAATTTCCTGAAGGACTGCAACTGGATCGACGACCTGTCGCTGCGCCTGAGCGCCGGTCTGACGGGTAACGACGCGATCAGCACCTACCGTTCGCTCGCCACCCTCTCCTCGACGACGGGCGGCTATCTGTTCGACGGATCGCAGCCCGTGGCGTTCTACCGCAGCCGCCTGGACTCCCCGGACCTCACGTGGGAGAAGACCACGGCCTACAACGTGGCGATCGACTGGTCGATGTTCAAAGGCCGCCTGAACATCACGGCCGAAGCCTACAAATCCAAAACGACCGACCTGCTGATGTCGCTGGCCGTTGCGGCCCAAACCGGTTACACGTCGCGCTGGACCAACATCGGCTCGACCTCGAACAAGGGTATCGAGCTGTCGGTCGAGAGCCACAACATCGTCCGCCCGAAGTTCCACTGGTCGACGACGCTCACCCTGTCGCACAACGAACAGAAGGTCGACGACATCGGTTCCGAGGACTTCATTTCGGCCTACAACTCGCCGGGCAACAACCCCTACATGATGTACGGCTACGTCAAGGGCTACCCGCTCAACTCGCTCTGGGGATTCAAATACGGCGGCACGTGGAAGAGCGCCGAGGAACGCGAGGAAAACGCGGTGACGAAAACCTACGTCAGCCCGGCCAACACCGACGGAGGCCCGCGCTACTACGACACCAACCACGACGGCGTGCTCTCGCGCGAAGACCTGATCTACCAAGGCAACGCCGACCCGTATCTGTACGGAGGTTTGCAGAACACGTTCTACATCCACGGTTTCAAGCTGGGCGTCTACTTCGCCTACTCGCTCGGCGGCAAGATCTACAACTATTCGGAGATCTACATGGCCGGTTCGCAGTTCGCTAACCAGTACCGCTACATGCTGAACGCCTGGCATCCCGTCCGGAACCCGAATTCCGACATTCCGCGGGCCGGAGCGAAAAGCGACGCCGCGCTTCCGAGCGACTTTATGATCCACGACGCTTCGTACCTCCGGCTGAAGAACATCACGCTGTCGTACACGTTCGACCTCAAGAAAAAATGCTCGTGGATGAAAGACCTCACCCTGAGCGTATCGGGCGAAAACCTCTTTCTGTGGAAAAAGTACAACGGATTCGACCCCGACGTTTCCAGCGAGGGAACCTCGTCGACGCTGCGCCGTATGGACCTGGGCGCCTATCCCAAGCCCCGCACCATCATATTCAGCCTTCAGTTGAGATACTAACCTAACAGAATTAAGACGATGAAACTCAAACATATATTCTACACGGCCGCGGCCATGGCCATGCTTTCGTTTCAGGCATGCACGCTGGACGAAGACACATCGGGCATCTCGAATCCCGACGACTTCTTCCGCAAATTTTCGGAATGCCAGTCGGTCGTAAACGGATGCTACATTCCGATCAAGTCGATCTACACCTATACCTACATGATCGCCACCGAGTGTGTCACCGACATCGCCTACTGCCCGTCGGGAACGCTCGACGCCAGCCTGGACATCTCGCCCGCCGTGCCGCGCATGGGTTCGACGGTCTGGCGCAACGGCTACCTCGGCGTACAGCGCTGCAACTTCGCCGTCAACGGCATCGAGCGCGCCTATAAAAACGAGGTGATCAGCGAGGAGCAGTACCACCAGCTGCTTTGCGAAGCGAAAACCCTGCGGGCGTTCTTCTACTGGACGCTGACCTGCTTCTTCGGCAACGTTCCGTTCTATTTCGACGACGTTACGGACAACGAGGTTTTGAGCCGGATTCAGGTGCTGCCGCGCATGGACGCCAACGAGACCCGCAACAAGGTCATCGAAGACCTTCAGTCGATAGCTCCCCTCGCCGCCCAAACCCGCACCTACGACAACGAGGCCAATCGTCTGGGAGCCTCCTGCGCCTACATGCTCATCGCCAAGATGGCCATGTGGAACAAGCAGTGGGACGTGGCGCTGGACGCGCTGGAGCAGATCGAAACGATTTACGGTCCGCTGTCGCAGTACGACTACGCCGAGAATATCCTGTTCCGGAACAAGAACACCCCGGAGTCGATCATGGAAATTCAGCACACCTACACCCAGGGCGCCCTTACCTACACGTCCAACGTGGCCTGCATCTGCCAGCCCTACCCGCGTGCGGCCAACTCGGCGGTCTACGACGGCGTGGAGATTCCCGAACTGGGCGACCAGGCGACCGTCTGGTCGGCGATGCGTCCGAACGTCTATTTCAGCCAGGGTCTCCAGTCCAAAATGGGCAAGGACATCCGCGCCAAGTACAACATGGCATGGGGATACGAGGACAAGACGTTCAACAGCACCAACACCCGCCCGTGGTGCGGACCGAAGTTCTGGTGTCCGAACATGCAGGCCTCGAACGACGGCAACAACTACAAGGTCTTCCGCTATGCCGACGCGCTGCTGATGATGGCCGAGTGCTATTTCTATAAGGAAAACTACGAAAAGGCGGTCGAATACCTCGACATGACCCGCACGCGCGCCAATCTGTCCAAGTACACCTTCCGCACCCCCGCGCGCCTCGAGGAGGAGATCCGCAACGAGCGCGCCCGCGAGCTTTTCGGCGAATTCCAGCGCAAGTACGACCTGGTCCGCTGGGGTATCTGGTACGAAGCCGTAACGGACAACAGCGACTACGCCTATCTGCAACTCAACACGGCTAACAGCCGGATCAAACCGTGCCACCGCTACTACCCCATTCCCGACACGGAGGTCACCTACTCGAAGAACAACCTCGACAACAACGAATACAAGGCTTACGGCTTGTAATAATCCGAAACTTTCAGACGAATGAAAACAATATTCAATAAACAGAAAAGATCGGTCGCCGGCGTACTGATCGCCCTGACGGCCCTGACGACGGCCCTGACCGGCTGCCAGGAGGATTTCGAGCTGGACCTGCCTCTGGCGGTCTCGGCGCGCGAACTTTCCCTGACCAAGGATGCCGGCTCGACGCACGTGCTGGTCTACTCGAACGGCGACTGGACGGCGCGCTTCACGCGTCCCGTGAAGTGGGCCTCCCTCAACAAACTCCAGGGATACGGCAATAACGAAATCGTATTCACCTATTCGGCCAACTACGGCATTTCGAGAAAGATCGGCGTCGTGTTCGAGAAAGGTTCCCTGACCGATACGGTGATGTTCTCGCAGGCCGGAGCCATCACCGACGCTTCGCTCTCGTTCTCGAAACCGGCGGTTACACTGCTGAAGTCCCGGTCGCAGATCTTCACGCCGATCAGCACCAACCTGCGCTACTGCATCGACGATCTGGAAGCCAGCGTCACCTATTACGACAACGACGGTCTGCCCAACGATCCCGTCACCGTCCTGACCCGCGCCGAAGAGGGCGAAGAGGGCGGCGAAGGCGAAGGCGGCGACGAACCGCAGGCGCAGCCCGTCGAACCGTGGATCTCCAACGTCTCGGCCACCTACAAGGGAATCACGTTCGAGGTCACGGACAACGACTCCGGATTCGCGCGCATCGCCGATCTGACCCTCTTCATCGAAGACGCCAAGGGCGAGATCACCAAATCGGTGCTCACCGTCACGCAGGGCATCGCCCTGCCGGCGCTCAAGCTGGACAGCAATGCCGAAACGTACGAAGGTTACGCCCAGGATTGCGCGGTTCCGGCCACGACCAACAACCTCGTGCCCTACTCCGACCAGATCGGTTACGACGTGGCGTACGACGTTCCCGTCGCGGAGGGCGCCGAGTGGATTCTGAAGCCCGCGATCACCGACGACGGCCTGACGTTCTCGCTGGCCAAAAACGAGGGTTCGGAGCCGCGCACCGCCACGATCCGGCTCAACTTCACCGACGAACACGGCAACTCCGTTTCGGCCTCGTGCAAAATCACCCAGAAGCCCTACCCGACCGCTGCCGATTTCGCCGCGGTGCGCGCCCTGACTCCGGGCGAGATCACGCTCCAGCAGTATATCGAAGGCTACATCGTCAGCGACCCCGACAGCAAGAACGTCGTTTCGAGTCCCCAGACCCAACAGTTCTTCTTCGACCGCGGCGAAAACGACCGGACGGCCTATATCGAGAGCCTTGACGGCAAGTGGGGCTTCTGCCTGAAATTCGCCTCCTCCGAAGACAACACGCCGGCCCGCTTCTCGAAGGTGCGCCTCTCCCTGAACGGGGCCACGCTCGAAAAGAAGAACTCCCCCGAGTGCTACACCATCACGGGACTTACCGCGGCCAACATCCTCGAAACCTCGACGCCCGACGAGTTCAAGATTCCGGTCAAGACGAAGACGATCGGCGAACTCACCGACAACGACATCTTCACGCTGGTGTCGGTCACCAACCTCGAAATCATGTGCAAGGACGGCGCCTACACCAACTGCACCGACGGCTATTCGTTCAAGGACAACATCAACCCGATCGGCACGGCTACCGCCCCGCGCTGGGACGTGGCCCCGCTGATGTGCTACGACAACACGGGCCGGACCATCTACATGCTGACCAATACGGCCGCTCCCTGGCGGCGTTTCAGCTCGGGCCGCGACCTGGATTTCAACTCCGTCGTACCGCAGGGTTCGGGCACGTTCCGCGGCATCGTCGTGGCTGACGACGTCGCCCCGATCCGCTTCGGCGACCTGGGCCGCTACCAGTTGCGCGCCATGACCGCCGAGGAGATCGCGCTGACCGACGAACCGTTCTCGAAAACCGTCGTCGAGTGGAACTGGAACGACCGCAAGACCGACCTCATACCGGAGATCGGCGAAGGCGAGATCAATAAATACGGCGCCACGCAGGGTGCCGCAGCGGACTTCAACAACGTCGTCTGCTCGGGCAAGGGAGGCGCCTCCTCCGAACAGAAAGGTCTGGTGGCAAACGGCGGCATCACGTTCACCCAGCAATGGTGGGATTTCGACGCCGACAAGGGCAAATACTTCGACATTTCGTTCTCCACGCAGGGAATCAGCGGTTCGAACATGGTCTTCGGCATCGTCTGGGGCCACGGCTCGATGAGCAACACGACCCTCTCCGGCCCGGCGCACTGGAACCTGCTCTATTCGGTCGACGGCGGAGCGACGTTCCAGGCCGTTCCCGACAGCCCGATCATCAAGAAGCGTTCGATCACGTGGTGGTCGACCACGTCGCAGGATTCGACCCCGGGCTTCACCGAGCACCTGCGCAAACTGCCCGCCGACTGCTTCGGCCGGGAGAAAGTGGTTCTGCGCTTGCAGGTGGCCGACAAGGTTACCGACATCGACCCCAAAGCCACGTCTTCGAACTACCTGACGGCGCTGGGCATCGAGAAGGGAACGCTGACGCCGTCCGTTGCGGCCGGTAACAGCCAGGCCCGTATCGGAACGATAACGGTACGCTACAACTAAACGAATTGCGGTCGCGCGGCGGATGCACCGTCCGCCGCGCACGGCCGGAACAAACAACAACGAATAAAACGTATAGAATATGAACTGTCGTAAATCGATATTTAAATTTTTAGGCATTGCGGCCGTATGCGCAGCCTCGGCGGCCTGCAGCGTCGACGACGCCGACGATCTGGCCCTGGTCAAACTGGGCGCGCTGAAGAAGGAGTTCGTCGTCGAAGCCGATGCGAATACGTTCGACATCGACATCTACGCCAACAGCGCCTTCCATATCGAGCGTATCAACCAGGCCGACTGGATCAGCCTGACCTGCGGTGAGACGGAGGACGGAAAGGGCGCCATCACCGCCGAATGCGAATTCAACGAAGGCTTCAAACGCAAAGCGGGCTTCGTGCTCTGCTCCGACGTGGACGCGCGCCGCGACACGGTCTACGTCAAGCAGAAGGCGCTCGTGGACGCCAAGATCGAGTTCGCCAACTCGTCCGTCATCGTCGCCGGAGCCGGCGGCGAGAACATCTCGCCGATCGAGACCAACATTCCCTTCTCGGAGATCACTGTCGACATCGAGTATGCCAAGGCCGACAACGCCGATTGGATCGAGAGTCTCGAAATCGTGGATTCCGAGAGCGAAAATCGCAGTCTGGCCATCACGACCGAGGCGAACGCCGCAGATGAAATCCCGCGTTCGGCTGCCGTGTCGCTCTCCTTCACCGACGGCTGGGAGGAGACCGTCTCCGTCGAATTCAACCTCCTGCAGCGCACGGCGAAGGAGACCCTCGGACGTCAGATCACATTCGAGGAGTTCCGCCGGACGTATGCCATGAACAAGAAGGTCGAAGACTACGTCATCCTCGAAGGCATCGTGGTGAGCAACACCAAGAACCACAATGCGGGTGAGAACACGCAAAGCACGACCGCAAAGATTGATTACAGCATATCGGACCGGACCGTCTACCTCGAAACCTACGACGGCAAATACGGCATCGCCGTCCAGACCGCCACGGCCGAAGACAACGTCTTCGAACAGTACGACCACGTGCAGATCCTCATTCAGGGCGCCTCGGGCTACCTGGTCGAGACCCCCGACCGCTATGAACTGCGCAACGTCACCAAGGCGATGGTCATTTCGCGCATTGCGGGTTCGGCATCGGACGTTCCCGTGAAGGAGAAGTGGATGAGCCAGCTCACCGACGACGACATCTACACCTACGTCACCCTGAAGGACGTCGAGTTCCCCGTACGCAAAGGCGCGATCACGCCCATCAACGAGGGCTATGCGATCGGCACGGGCGCAAGCCGCATCAGCAAATACCCGCTGCTCGTGCGCGACATCAACGGCGACGACATGTACATGCTGACCAACACCAACTGCGCCTACCGCAGCGACGGCACGCGCCTGCCCTACGGCTCGGGCAAGATTTCGGGCGTCATCGTCCACGAGCGTTTCTCGCGTTTCGAATGGCGCGACGGAGCCGACCCGGCCGAAATGGACGACGATCCGACGCTCGGCTTCATCGGCCGCTACCAGATCCGCCACCAGACCAAGGGCGACATCTGGGACAACATGCAGAACAGCGTCGAAGACAGTTTCTCGGCCCTGCTGACGGAGTACCGCTACTGGAATCCCGACCTGGAGAACAAGGTCCAGAAACCCACCTACGGAACGAACGGCTACCTGACGCACACCTATCAGGAGAAGTACACCGGCTCCGCCAGCAAAGAGTACCTGCAGGCCACCTTCCAGCAGCACATGTGGGGCGGCGGAACCTACGAATACCTGGGTCCCGTCGGCAACAATGCCTCCTATATCTTCGGAGCCAACTTCGGCAACAAGAACGGCATCGGCGTAGTGATCGACCCCGCGAAGGAGAGCTGGAATCCGCTGATGGACGATCTGGTGAGCCGCAATCCCGACGGAACGCTGGAGTGGTGCGGTCCCTATGCCAAGGATAAAAACGCGGCAAACGGCACGGGTGGCTGGCCGGGCAACAATGAGATTGCGACGAATTCCACGCAAATCAACTACAACGGCAGCACGGGTATGCGCGGCAAGGGGAATGTATACGGTTCCTGCTACACCGCCTTCGCCAACCACTTCTGGTGGGACGACGACACCGACCGCCCCTACGCCTGGCTGATCAACTTCTCGACCGAAGGCATCACGACATCGCATATCTCGATGCAGATTTCCGTTATGAACACGCAGCAGAGCTTCTTCTCGCCCCGTTTCTGGTGTGCCGAATGGTCGCTGACCGATTCGCAGGCCGCAAAGGACGACTCGCAGTGGAATCTGATCGGCGAATACACCATCCCCGACGTTTCCGTCTGGGCGAACACGCTCTATTCGTCGTGCGTGGCCTACAAAAGCATCGACTTCGAACTTCCCCAGGAGATTCTCGGCCACGAAAACGTCTACATCCGGCTTCGCCCGACGAGCGACCTCTGCAGCGACGGCTCCGACTACGCCAACGCGCGCCTGAACCAGAGCGCCAGCGGTGCTGCCCTGGCCGCGGAACACGCCAGCAGCCTCGAATATTTCGCCATCCGCTATAACAAATAGCGGCGTGTAACGAACGGTCGAAGCGGGGAGAGGACGACCGTCCTTTCCCCGCTTTTCCCGAAAGCCGTCCCATGCCGCAAACCGCAAAAACCGCAACCATGAAAAAACTGTTGCTTTTATTGGCCGCCCTGTTCGCAATATCCGCCGGCGGCATATGCTGTTCGGGTTCGGGCGACGATCCCGGAGAACAGGAAAAACCCGTCGATCCGCCCCCTTCGCCCGACGACGGCGTCGACTGGTCGAAGATCGACCCGAAAGCCACCGTGCGCGGGGTCGTGACGTGCGCCGGCGCCGCCGTGCAGGGCGTCGTCGTGACCGACGGCGTGAACATGACGCGCACGAACAAACAGGGGGCCTACGGGCTGCGCACGTCGTCCGACAAGTCGAAACTGGTCTACCTGACCGTCCCGTCGGGTTACGAGGTCGAATCCACGCGTGGGTTCATCCCCCGCTTCTACCGCAGGGTCACCGCTCCCACGAGCGTGGAGCAGGTGCAGCGGCACGACTTCACGCTGAAAAAGGTGAACAACGACCGCCACATTATGATCGTGTCGGCCGACATGCATATCCGCAACCGGGCGATGATCAAGACCACATCGTCGGCCACGCCGTCGATCTGTCCCCCGAAGGGCGAACTGGACTCCACGACGTTCCGCCGCACCTACCTCAAGGCGCTGCGCGACTACGTCAAAGCCCTGCCCGCAGGCGTGCCGGTCTACGGCATGAATCTGGGCGACATGACGCAGGAGTCGCACTGGACCAACGCCAACAAGGCGACGCTGGCCAATTTCGTCAACGTCTGCGAACGCGGGGGCATGCCGATCCAGACCTTCCACGCCATCGGCAACCACGACCACGACATGGCCGTGCAGAACATCGCCGGCGACGACGATTCGGCGGCCGAACTGGCCTATATCTCCGCGCTCGGGCCGACATACTACGCCGTCAACATCGGCAAGGTGCACTACGTCGTGTTCGACAATACGCAGTATGTCAACACCGGCGGCGACCGGTCGTTCGCCGTCCGCCTCAACCGGCGTCAGATGGACTGGGCGCAGAAGGACGCCGACTACATGCCGTCGGACGTCGAGCGCATCGTAATCGCGTGGCATTGCCCGGCCTTCCGCCGCAACCCGGGGGCCTCGTCGCCCAACCCGATGGACAACGCCGACGAATTGCTCGACATCTACAAGGACAAGCAGCTGCCCGTCACGATCTGGTCGGGCCACAACCACATCGCCGAAACGGTCACCGTACCGCGCAGCGACATGAGCGTGACCGAGTACACGCACCCGTGCGTATGCGGCGCATGGTGGTATTTCCCGCTCTGCCACGACGGCGCCCCGGCGACATTCACCCGTTACGATTTCAGCGGCGGAACGATCACGGAGCGGCGGAGCGTGAATTTCAGCGACAGCGACGAGCAATACTGCCGGGTCTACAACTCGGGGCTGAAAAACGCCGAAGGCAGGCCGGTCGTGCGCCTCAACGTCTGGGACTGGCATCCGACGTGGAAATTCGAATGCCGCGAAAACGGAGCCGCGGTTCCCGCCTCGCAGCTGAAGGCGGTCCGGGAGTACGACGACTATTACGTCACGGTCCACGACGCCTGCGGCAACGACATCTCCTCGTTCAGCTTCCTCGACAAATACCGCACCGACCACATGCTCGAATACACGCCCGTAACGCCGTCCGCCGAGATCCGGATAACCGCCACCGACGAATACGGCCGCCAGCTCTTCACCGTCACCACCAAGGCGGAGAACTGACCGGACGCAATCCGGCCTGTAACGAAGCGTCCCGGAGCGAATGCTCCGGGACGCTTTTCAATCATCGGGCAACCCCTACTTCGTCACACAGATATCGTCGATGAACCAGCGCGAGAACTCGCCCGAAGCGGGTTCGCTCGTAAAGCGCAGGGCCGTGGAGGCCGTCGCGCCGTCGAGTTCCACCACCCTGCGGCGCCCCGTCAGGTCGCCGTAGTCCCGCAGCACGCTTCCGGCGTTGAGCCAGATATGCGTACCGTCGGGCAGCAGATTGGTCTGCCGGGCGAAGTTGGTCCGCACCGTGCGGCTGTCGAAACGGTCGTATACGGCATTGCGGGCCATGCGGAAGCGGCGTTTCGGATTCCAGACGCCGGAGGCCTTTCGTTTCGATAATCGAAACGCCGCCTCCCGGAATAACCGATTATCGAAACCGGAGCGGCGATAATCCGTTCGATACACGAAATTAGAACATCGCATTTCGGATTGTTTCGATTTCCGTCTTGGTTCGTCCGCCGAAATGGCGTACGTTTGTATCAGTTCCGAAAGGGGCTATGAAGAATTCAGTTTGCATGTAGTGACGCCCACAGAAGTTGGAAGGATTGCTTGACAGTGACGCAACTATGTTCCGCACATCCGGAGGCTTCGAGGGGAGGGTTGTGAAACCCTCCCCTTTCTTTTTGTGCCCGCCGGAGAGACTCCGCATCGGGAACGGGGCGTCAGCCCAGCTGGGCGACGATCTCGCGCTGACGCTTGAAATAGTGGATGCGCCGCAGCTCTCCGCTGCCGGATATGAGCGTCGAAAACCGGCTCTGGGTCTTGATCCATTTCTTCACGTATTCGTACATCAGCGGATCGGGCGTCCGCAGTCCGTTCAGCGAGAACATTCCGATGTTCACGGCCTGGTGTCTGCTGGTCGTGACATAGCTGTACGACGACTCGAGGTCGATGTCCGAAAGATAGAGGAAGATCTTGTTGCCGTTCTCGAACTCCCCCTTGACCGCCACCGTCTCCATCTCGTCGAGCATGGCGAAGAGTTCGTCCCGGAGCACGCGAACGCTCTCCTGCGAAATCAGGTGCATCTCCCGGTAGGCGCGCAGGGCGTTGAGCCAGTGCTTGAAATTGCTGTCGTCGAAGATCAGGTAGGTCGTCGCGACCGACTGCACCCACCGGACATACTCCCGGCAGTTGCGCTGCAATTCCGCGGGGAGCTTCAGCTCCTCGAAGGTCCTCACGGCGGGGTTGCCCACTTCGTGCTGGTAAAGCCATTTGAAGAGCTTGAACCGGTTCAGGTTGTCGTATTTGCCGTAGAACTCCGCCGGCAGCGAATTGGTCGCCGTGGCAAATTCGGTCGTGGGGTCTGACGCCACCTCGCGCATAAAGGCGATGTCGCGTTCCAGAATCTCGTTATAGGTTTCGAGCGGCGCCGTGAACTCCTTGAACTTGAGCTGGAACGACAACTTGTCCGTAGCCGCCAGCCCCACCACCCGGTCGAGCGAGAAGTGCATCCGCGCGCACAGCGCGCTGGCTTCGCCGAAGGTGAACGGCACTTCGCCGCGCAGCCTCCGGTAAGCGGCCTCGCGGCCTATGTTCAGCATGTCCATCAGCAGCGAAGCCGGATTCGAATGCTGCGGAGTATGCGCATGGATCGCCTCGATCAATGCGGCATTCGATTTTTCAAGCATAAATATAGTCAACAAAAAATTCTCTTCCCAAGTCACAAAGATACGAAAAAACCGGACGGTTGCAAAACTGAATCGCACCCGGTCCGGGGCGGACAGACGCGTCGTCGCCCGCGGCGCCGAAGATCCGAAAGCCCGACCCGGAATCGCAGCCTGCGGTTCCGGTCCCCGGGATACGAAAAGAGGAGGGCCTGCACAGGCCCTCCTCCGGAATCGGTGAACGGATCGCTTATTTTCCCAGACCCATCTTTTCGATGAGGGCGCGGGTTTCGGGCTTGTGGCCGCGGAAACGCACGTAAAGTTCCATCGGGTGCTCCGTGCCGCCCTTCGCGAGGACGTTCTCGCGGAACGACGAAGCCGCCTCGCGGTTGAAGATGCCCTTCTCCTTGAAGAGCGAGAAAGCGTCGGCCTCGAGCACCTCGGCCCACTTGTAACCGTAGTATCCGGCGGCGTAACCGCCCGAGAAGATGTGGCCGAAGGCCGGAGCCATCGCCGTTCCGGAAACGACGGGCAGCACCTGCGTCGGGGCCATCGAGACGGCTTCGAACTGCTCCACGTCGCCCTCGAACGGCTCGGTGAGCGTATGCCATGCCATGTCGGTCATGCCGAACGACAGCTGGCGCACGTTGGCGTAAGCCGCCAGATAGTTCTGCGCGGCGACGATGCGGTCGACGATCTCGGCGGGCATCGGCTCGCCGGTCTCGTAGTGCACGGCCCACAGGTCGAGGAACTCCTTCTCGGTCGCCCAGTTCTCCATCAGCTGCGAGGGCAGTTCCACGAAGTCGCGGTAGACGTTCGTACCGGTCTGCGACTCGTACTTGCCCTCGCCCAGCATGCCGTGCAGCGCGTGTCCGAATTCGTGGAGGAAGGTCTCCAGCTCGTCGAACGTCAGCAGCGACGGAGCCGTTTCGGTGGGCTTGGTGAAGTTCATCACCAGCGACACCAGCGGACGGGTCTCCTTGCCGTCCTCGATCTTCGTGCCGCGGAACTCGGTCATCCACGCCCCCGAACGCTTCGACTCGCGGGGGAAGAAGTCGAGGTAGAGGACCGCCATGAAGCGTCCGTCGGCGTCCGTCACGTCGTAGGCCGTCACGTCGGGATGGTACACCTCGATCTTGTCGTCGGGCGTGAAATTCAGCCCGTAGAGCTTGTTGGCCAGCATGAAGACGCCCTTCTTCACGTTTTCGAGTTTCAGGTAGGGTTTCACCAGCTCGTCGTTCAGGGCATATTTCTCATCCTTGTATTTCTCGGTGTAATAGGACCAGTCCCAAGGCATCAGCTGTCCCTTGAAACCGAGCGTAGCGGCGTAGTCGCTCACCGTGCGGTAGTCGGCGTCGGCATAGGACTTGGTCGCGGCCAGCAGTTCCGCGAGGAAGTCGTTGACCGTTTTCGTATTCTCGGCCATGCGGCGTTCGAGCACGTAATCGGCATAGCACTTGTAGCCCAGCAGGTTGGCGATCTTCAGACGCGTATTGGCGATTTTCTTCACGATCTCCGTGTTGTCGAACTCGCCGCCCAGCGCCCTCGAATTGCTGGCTTTCCAGAGTTTCTCCTTCAGTTCGCGGTTCGAGGAATAGGTCATAAACGGCAGGTAGCTGGGATGTTGCAGCGTCACGGTCCAGCCCTTCTCGCCGCGGGCCTTGGCCTCGGCGGCCATGCCTTCGCGGACGAATGCGGGCAGCTCGGCCACCACCTTCGGATCGGTGATGTTGAGCGTGAATGCGTTGGTCGCGGCCAGCGCGTTCTGCCCGAACCGGAGCGTCAGCCCCGAGAGTTCGGAGGTGTACTTGCGGTAAAGCTCCTTGTCGGCGTCGGAAAGGGCCGCGCCGCTGCGAGCGAAACTCTGATAGGTGTCCTCGAGCAGTTTCCTGTCCTCTTTGCGAAGACGTCCCGGATGCTCGTAAACCTGTTTCACCCGGGCGAACAGCTCGGGATTGAGCGAGATGTCGTTCGACAGTTCGGTCAGCTTGGGCTGCACGCGCTGTGCGATCTGCTGCATTTCGTCCGACGTGTCGGCTTCGAGCAGGTTGAAGAAAAGCCCCGCGATGCGATTGAGCAGCTCGCCCTGACGCTCCAGCGCCACGATCGTATTGCCAAAGGTGGGTTTCTTGGGGTTGTTCACGATCGCGTCGATCTCGGCGCGCGAGCAGGCGATCGCGGCATCGAACGCCGGTTCGTAGTCCGCGAGTTTTATCTCGGAGAACGGCGGGGTCTCATGGGGCGTATCCCATGCGGCCAGCAGGGGATTCGACAGATCGAGTTCGGGCAGCTGCGCTTTGGGGATCGAATTGTCGGCGCAGCCTGCCGCCATAGCGGAAACGGCCATAATAAACAGTACTTTTTTCATTATCATATCAAATTAGCGGTTTCTTTTCCGATGGGTTCGAGTTTCAGTTTTCCCGGGCGGCGGATGCCGTTTCGGCGGCGGGAGCGGCGTCCTCGCCGGACGGTTCGGGTTCATTCAGAAGCCCCCGGCCGCGAAGCATCGCCCGCTTGTCGGGGTCCTTGCCGCGGAAGTCGCGGTACATGGTCATGCCGTCCTCCGAGCCGCCGCGGGCGAGGATCTTGCGGCGGAAATCGCCGGCGATCTTCTTGTTAAAGAGGTCGCCGCTCTCGCGGAAGGCCTCGAAGGCGTCCTTGTCGAGCACCTCGGCCCACGTATAGAAATAGTAGCCCGCAGAGTAGCCGCCGTCGAAGATGTGCGAGAAATAGGGGTAACGGTAGCGCGGCTCGATCTGCGGGATCAGCCCGCGTTTTTCGGTCAGGGCCTTGCGCTCGAAGGCCATCGGGTCGAACGGCTCGTATTCGGTGATCGAGTGGATGTCCATGTCCGAAAGCGACGCGGCGATCAGCTCGGTGGCCATGAAACCCTGGTTGAAAAGTTCGCTGCGGCGCAGTTTGTCGACGAGGTATTTCGGAATCACCTCGTTCGAACGGTAATGCACGGCATACTGCTTGAGCACCTCGGGATCGAACGCCCAGTTCTCCATCAGCTGCGAGGGCAGCTCCACGAAATCGCCCTCGACCTCCGCGAGTCCGCGGTACTTCACGTCGTGGAACAGGAAGTGGAGCGCATGCCCGAACTCGTGGAACAGCGTCTCGGTCTCGTCGAGGGTCAGCAGCGCGGGATTGCCCCCCGCCGGGCGCGTGAAGTTGCAGACGACCGACACCACGGGCGCCACGCGCTTCCCGTCCTCGTAGGTCTGCTCCACGTAGTTGCCGCACCACGCGCCCTGGCTCTTTCCGTCGCGCGGGAAGTAATCGAAATAGAGCACGCCCAGATGCGACTGGTCGACGTCGAGCACCTCGTAAGCGACCGCCTCGGGGTGGTACAGCGGCACGACGATCGGGCGGAACGTGATGCCGTAGAGCCGGTTGGCGAGGAAGAAGATGCCTCCCTGCACGTTCTCCAGCGAGAAATAGGGCCGCAGCATCTCCTCGTCGAGGGCATATTTCTGCTTGCGGACCTTCTCGGCGTAATACCACCAGTCCCACGACGCGAACTCTCCCTCGGGGAAATCCTTCCGGAACAGCTCCTCCATCTCGGCCAGCTCGTCCTTGGCGCTTTCGAGCGCCGGGGTCCAGATCTCCTCCAGCAGGCCGTACACGGCGTCGGTCGTTCCGGCCATCTCGTCGTCCACGACGTAGGCGGCATACGAGGGATAGCCCAGCAGGTGGGCCTTCTCCGTGCGCAGGCGGATGAAATCGTTGATCAGCTGTTTGTTGTCATACTCGTCGCCGTTGTTGCAGCGGTTGAGGTAGGCCTTGTAGATCTGCTCGCGCAATTCGCGTTTCGACGAGTAGGTCAGAAACGGGATCAGGCTGGGCTTGTGCAGCGTAAAGACGTATTTGCCCTTCCGGCCCATCGCCTCGGCCTTTTCGCGGGCCAGATCGCGGGCCGTGGCCGGAATGCCGTCCAGATCGGACGAGGCGAGTTCCAGCGCATAGTTGTTGTTCTCGGCGAGGAGGTTCTGCCCGAACTTCACGGCCGTGAGCGACAGCTCCTCGTTGATCGCCTTCAGACGCGCCTTCCGCTCGGCGTCGAGCAGCGCTCCGGCGCGCACGAAACTGCGGTAGGTCTTCTCCAGCAGACGGCTCTGCTCGGCGTCGAGTCCCAGCGCGGCACGACGGTCGTAGACGGCTTTGATCCGTTCGAAAAGTTTCCCGTTGAGACGGATCTTGTCGGCGTGCGCCGCCATCCGGGGCATAATCTGCTCCTCCAGCGCCTGCATTTCGGAGGTGTTCTCCGCGGCGCAGAGCATCCCGAAGATCAGCTCGACCTGCGAAAGCATCTTTCCCGAAGCGTCGTAGGCGAGGATGACGTTCTCGAACGTCGGTGCGTCGTTGTTCGACGTGATGGCGTCGATCTCGGCCTCGTGCAGCGACATGCCGCGTTCGATCGCAGGCAGGAAGTGCTCCGGTTCGATCTTGTCGAAGGGCGGCACGCCGTATGGGGTCTCCCATTCGGCGAAAAAAGGATTTTCGCCCACGGTTTTCCCGGACTTGCAGGATATGAATGTCATAGCCAGAAAAAGTGTTAATAAAGCGGTGATACGTTTCATCGATCGTGTTATTTTAGTAACTTTGTCGCGCATTATTCGACAAAGTTAGGGAAAAATCTGTAAATAGAATAAATAATAGGTCTCCAATCATGCAACTTTTCTACGCGCCGGACATCGTCCCCCCGCTTCATACGCTGAACGAGGAGGAGTCGAAACACTGCATCCGCGTACTGCGGCTCCAGTGCGGCGGGCGCATCCATATAACTGACGGACGGGGCAATTTATTTTGTTGCGAAATCACCGACGACAATCCCCGGCGCTGCACCGTGCGGGTCGTCAGCGCCGAAACCGGGTTCGAAAAACTGCCTTACGCGCTGACGATGGCCGTCGCGCCGACCAAGAATTCGGAGCGTTTCGAGTGGTTTTTGGAAAAAGCCACCGAGGTGGGCGTCACGGCCGTCGTGCCGCTGGAAACGGAACACAGCGAACGCCGGGTCTTCAAGCCCGAGCGGGGCGAGAAGGTCGTCACCGCGGCGCTGAAACAGTCGCTCAAGGCCTACCGCCCCGTGCTGCATCCGCTCACCGCCTTCCGCGAAGCGGTGCTGTCGGCCCCCGAGGGGCGGAAGTTCATCGCCCACTGCGCCCCGGCGCAGTCGCCCGCCGGGAAGGCCTACCTGGCCCGCGCGCTCCGTCCGGGCGAGACGGCCACGGTCTTCATCGGTCCCGAAGGCGACTTCTCGCCCGGCGAAATCGCCTTCGCGCTGGCCAACGGTTTCGAAGAGATCACCCTCGGACGACAGCGTCTGCGCACCGAGACCGCGGCCCTCGCGGCGGTGGTCATGGCATCGGTGGTCAACGGTTAAGAATACGATAAATTTCTGAAATATGCTTTTTCTCTACCTGCTAATCGCCCTGACGGCGGTGGCGGCGGCCATTTTCGCCACGCCGCTGCGGCGCAAGGTCTGGACTGCGCTGGCCCTCACGGCCGCCGGCGCCCTGTGGTGCTCGGCGCGCGCCGTCGGCGTGCTGGCCGGAGCGGACAGCGGCCCCGTGTGGTCGGTCCCCGGCACGCTTTTCGGCGGCGACACCGGCTCGATGGACGGGCTTTCGGCGCTGTTCGTCGTGATCATCTCGGTCGGCGCCGTCGCCGCCGTGCTCTACTCGCGGGGCTATCTGGCCCACTGCCTTGCCGAGAAATCCCCGGCCCACATCTCGCTGCACTACACGGCGCTGGTGGCGATGTTCTACGCCATGCTGGGCGTGGTCCTTTCGGACGGCGGCTTCTCGTTCCTCTTTTTCTGGGAACTGATGACCGTGGCGTCGTTCCTGCTGATCCTCTTCGACGCCCAGCGGCGCGAAGTCCGGCGCGCGGCGCTCTCCTACCTGATTATGATGCACATCGGCTTCGTGCTGCTCGTCATCGGCTTCGTACGGCTCGACGCGGCCTGCGGCGCCGCCACGTTCGGCGCGCTGGGCGACTACTTCCGCACGCAGCCGGGACTGCCGCTGCTGCTGGTGTTCCTGGCGGGCTTCGGCATGAAGGCGGGACTTTTCCCGATGCACGTCTGGCTTCCGGAGGCGCACCCCGCAGCCCCGTCGCACGTCTCGGCCCTGATGTCGGGCGTGATGATCAAGACGGGCGTCTACGGCATCCTGCGCGTGACGGCCACGCTGGGCGAACAGCCTCTCCTGCACACCGCCGGAGTGATCCTGCTCGCGGCGGGCGTCGTCACGGGCCTGTGGGGCGTGATCCTCGCAGCCATGCAGAACGACGTGAAACGCCTGCTGGCCTACTCCTCGATCGAGAACGTCGGCGTCATCCTCATCGGACTCGGCGTCGCCGCGCTGGGCAAATCCTCGGGCAACCAGCTCGTCGCGCTGTGCGGCGTCACGGGCGCCCTGCTGCACACGCTCAACCACTCGCTGTTCAAGAGCCTGCTCTTTTTCGGCGCGGGCAACATCCTCTCGCAGACCCATACCACGTCGCTCGACGCGCTGGGCGGGCTTGCGAAGCACATGCCGCTCACGGCGATCCTCTTCCTCACGGGCACGGCGGCCATCTGCGCCCTGCCGCCCCTCAACGGCTTCGTCTCCGAACTGCTGATCTACCTCGGGATGCTCGACGGCATCGCTTCGGGCAGCAACGTGCTGGCGTCCGCCGCCGGACTGGCCGCACTGGCGCTGATCGGCGGACTCGTCGTCCTGGCCTTCACCAAACTCTACGGCACGGTCTTCCTCGGCTCGCCCCGCACCCACGAGGTCGCCGAGTCGTCCGAGGCCGACACCTTCCGCATCGCGGCGATGGCCCTGCCGCTCGCAGGCATCCTTTTCGTGGGGCTGTTCCCCCGGGCGGCCGTCTCGGCCACGACCCGAGCCGCGGGCTTCTTCCTCCGCACCCCGGCCGACGCCGCCGACTGGCTGCTCTCGCCGCCGCTCGCCGCCGCGGGACGCACGGCCTGGATTCTGATCGCCGTGGTGTGCCTGCTGCTGTGGCTCCGCCGCCGGACGCTGCGCACGCGCACCGTCGCCAAGGGTCCCACATGGGGCTGCGGCTTCACGGCGCCGAACGTCCGGATGCAGTACACGGGCGAATCCTTCTCCGAAGGGCTTCAATCCATCGCCACGTCGCTGACCCAGAACAGCGGCCAAGGCTCCCCCGTGGGCAAAGGCGAAATCTTCCCCGCGGCCCACTCGTTCGACATCGGCCACCGCGACCGCATCGGCCGGCTGTTCGCCGCCTGGTGGGTCGAACTGCTGCGCGTGATCAACCAGCGCGTGATGCGCCTGCGCACGGGCAAGATCAACCATTACATCCTTTTCGCACTGGCTTTCCTGGGGCTGGTGTTCCTGTTGTCGGTATTTAACGCGATTTAAGATGGCAGCACTCAACACACTCCTTCTTCTGTTGGCGGCCCTGGCGATTCCGGGACTGATCAACCGCACCCGCGCGCTGCTCGCGGGCCGCAAGGGCATCCGCTTCGCCCAGCACCTTTACGACGTGCGCCTGCTGCTGCGCAAGGGCGCCGTCTACTCCCCCACGACGACCGCCGTGTTCCGCGCGGCCCCGTCCGTCACGCTCGGCACGGCCCTCGTCGCCGCGCTGTTCGTCCCCGTAGGCGACCTGCCGTCCGCGCTGTCGTTCGAAGGCGACCTGATCGCCTTCGCCTACCTCCTGGCTCTGGGCCGCGTGGCCCTCATCCTCGCGGCGATGGACACCGGAAGCTCGTTCGAGGGCATGGGCGCCAGCCGCGAAGCCCTGTACGGCGCGCTGGTCGAACCGGCGCTGATGCTCGTCTTCGGCACGCTGGCCCTGCTGTCGGGCTACACCTCTTTCGACGCGATCTTCTCGGGCGACGCCGTGAACGGCGTGCAGCTGGTCGTGGTGCTGCTGCTGGCGGCCTACGTGCTCGTGAAGATCGTCTTCACCGAGGCCGGGCGCGTCCCGGTCGACGACCCCCGCACGCACCTCGAACTGACGATGATCCACGAAGTGATGTGCCTCGACTACTGCGGCGTCGACCTGGCCTATATCAAGATGGCCGGATGGCTCAAGACCGCCGCGCTGTCGGTGCTCGCCGCCGACGCCGTCGCCGCGACCTGCTGCCCCCGCTGGTGGGCGGCGGCCCCGCTCGCGGTGCTCGTCACGGGGCTTTCGGTGGGCATCGTCGAATCGACCCAGGCCCGCAACAAACTCGCCCGCAACACCACCTTCATCCTCACCGTCGCGGCGCTGGCCGTCCTCGTGTTCTTCACGGGCTACCTGCTGCAACTTAACATCGGTCTGCAATGATACTTCCGCTGATCATCCTCTACGTCGTGACGCTCGTCTATCTGGCGATCACCGAGCGTTTCCGCAATTTCGCCTCGCTGATCGGCCTTCAGGGGTGGCTGCTGTTCGCCGTCGCCCTGGTGCGGCTGCACGCCATCAACCCCGCCGAACTGGCCTTCATCTGCCTCGAAACCCTGCTTTTCAAGGGCATCCTCGTCCCGGGACTGCTTTTCGCCGTCATCCGCCGCACGAAGATCAACCGCGTCTCGCGCTCCGGCTCCACGCAGTCCGGCTCGCTGCTGCTGTCGCTCGTGGCGCTGGCCGTGAGCGCCTCGGTCACCTATTACATCGCCGACACGACCATCGACCTGGTGTTCTTCGGCGTGGCCTTCTACTCGCTGCTGAGCGGACTGATCCTGATCGTCATGCGCCGCCGGATCTTCTCCCACATGGTCGGCTTTCTGGTCATCGAAAACGGCGTGTTCCTCTTTTCGACGGCTATCGGCGTCGAGATGCCGCTGCTGATCAACTTCGCCATCCTGCTCGACATCCTCATCTCGGTGCTGATGCTGGGCATCTTCTTCACCAAAATCGACGGCAAGCTCCATGCCGACGACGCCGATTCACTCACCAACGTAAAGGACTGACGCCATGATCTGCTACCTCATTTTCAGCGTCCTCATCGCGGCAGCGGCCTTCACGGTCCGCCGCCGGAGCCTGCTGCGCCTCACGGGCGCGGCCTTCTACGCCGTGCAGGCGGCCTTCGCCGTTCGGATCGTCGCCGGAGGGCTTTACGGCGAGACCTCGGCCGTGTGGTTCGCCTTCGACGCCGCGGGCACGCTCTTCTACTGCCTGCTCTGCATCGTCTCCGCCTTCGCCTTTTTCCACTCGAAGGCCAGCCTCCACGACTGCGACCTGCGCCAGACCCGCACCTACGCGGGCCTGCTGATGCTCCTGACCACAGCCATCGCGGGAGCCTATTTCGCCTCGAACCTCGCCGTGACGTGGATCTTCCTCGAAGCCACCACGCTCTGCTCGGCGGGCATCGTCTACCACCGCCGCACGGCGCAGGCGCTGGAAGCGGCGTGGAAATACGTCTTCGTCTGCTCGACGGGCATCGCCATGGCCTACCTGGGCATCCTGCTGCTGGCCGCCGCCACCGACTGCGAGTCGCTCGACTACGCCACCGTCGCCGCCGCGGCCCCGGGCGGCAGCGCCCTCTACCTGAAGACGGCCTTTCTGCTGATCCTCTGCGGTTACAGTTGCAAGGCCGAGCTGTTCCCGCTCTACACCGTGGGCGTCGACGCCAACTTCGCCGCCCCGGCCCCGGCCTCGGCGCTGATCTCCACGGGACTGGTCAACGCCGGGTTCCTGGCGTTGCTGCGGGTCTACAAACTGCTCGCCGCGACCGAAGTCTTCCCATGGGTGAAATCCGTGCTGCTGCTCGTCGGCGTACTGTCGCTGGTGGTCGGCGCGCTGTTCCTGCGCCGCACCAACAACTACAAACGCTTCCTCTCCTACTCCACGGTCGAGAACATGGGCATCGCGGCCATCGGGCTGGGCATCGGGGGCATCGGGGTCTGGGCAGCCGTGTTCCACGTCGTCTGCCATACGCTCATCAAGAGCAGCCTGTTCCTCCAGATCGCCGTCGTGCGGCAGGTCTACGGCAACTACCGCATCAACCGCATCGGCGACTACATCCACATCAACCGCGTGGGGGCCGTGGGACTGCTCACGGGGATGGTCGTGCTGGTGGCCTTCCCGCCCTCGCCGCTGTTCCTCTCCGAGCTGATGATCCTCAAGCAAACCATCGCCGACGGCCGCTGGTGGCTCGTCACGGGCATCATGTTGCTGCTGTGCCTGGTCATCTACTTCTTCTGCTCGCGCCTGCTGCGCCTCTGCTACCAGCCCCGGCAGGACGAACTGCACCCCTCGGCGACCGACCGCGCACTGTCGTGGTCGGCGCTGTCGCTGCTCGCCGCCGCCATCGGGCTGGGGCTTTGGCAGCCCGCATTTTTCCGGGAACTGATCGACCGAATCGCATCGCTATGAATTACTACGTAACCGACAATACCGGCGCCTCCGTCGCGCTGAACGACATCCCCGAAGTCTCCTACGCCGCCTTCTACGAAGACCTTCGCGTAAAACTCTTCGACGCACGCTACCATGCGGCCCACTATTTCGCCCTCCCGTCGGGCGACCGCATGCGTTTCTTCCTGCTGCTGCTCGACGACGCCGAGCGCCGCGTGCTGATCACTTCGCACGCCACGGACTACTACGACGAGACGGCGCTCCCCTCGCTCACGGCCCTGCACCCGCAGATGCACCCCTTCGAGCGCGACATCTCGGAACGCTACGGCATCCGTTTCGACGGCATGCCGTGGCCCAAGCCGCTGCGGTTCCCCGCCGGGCGTTACGACCGCCGCTGTTCGATCGAGAACTACCCCTTCTACACGATGGAGGGACGCTCGCTGCACGAGGTCAACGTCGGGCCGATCCACGCAGGCGTCATCGAACCGGGGGCCTTCCGCTTCATCTGCAACGGCGAGCAGGTCCTGCACCTCGAAATCGCGCTGGGCTACCAGCACCGGGACGTCGAGACGGCCTTCGAAACGACCGCGAACCGCCTGCGGCAGATGTGCCTTGCGGAGTCCGTCGCCGGAGACAGCGCCGTGGCGCACGCCACGGCCTTCGCCCGGGCCGTCGAGAAACTCGCCCGCCGCGAAGTCCCGGCCGCGCTGGAGTGCGAACGCGCCGCGGCCCTCGAACTCGAACGCATGGCCATGCAGATCGCCGACACGGGCGCCCTCTGCATGGACGTGGGCTACCAGCTGGGGCAGGTGGCTTCGGAGGCCCTGCGCACCATGACCATCAACACCACGCAGGCGTGGTGCGGCAACCGCTTCGGCAAGGGGCTGATCCGGCCCCTCGGCACCGACCACCCGCTGACGGCCGAAAAGGCGGCGATGATCCGTGCGAACGTGCGCGAAATCGCCCGCCGCTACGACCAGGTGCGCCGCGACATCAAGTCGTCGCCCTCGCTGCTGGCCCGCTTCGAACAGTGCGGCATCGTCCCGCGCGACGAGATGCAGCGCATCGGCGGCGTGGGTCAGGCGGCCCGCGCGAGCGGTCTGGCCCGCGACATCCGCACGTCGCACCCCTGGGGCGTCTTCGCCGGGGCGCTGCGCCATGAAAGCATCGTCAAAACGCATGGCGACGTGATGGCCCGGCTGATGGTGCGCTGCCGCGAGGTGCTGCAATCGGCCGGATACATCGACCGCCTGCTCGACCTCCACGGACAGGAATGCGGGAACGCCGGACACCCGCGCCCGGACTATGCGGCGCCGCTGGCCCCCTCGTCGCTCGCGTTCGGACTGGTCGAGGGATGGCGCGGCGAGACCTGCCACGTTCTCCTGACCGACGCCGAGGGCCGCATCGCCGCCGCCCGCATCAAGGACCCGAGCCTCCACAACTGGCTGGCGCTGGCGCTCGCCGTGCGCGGCGAAGGGATCTCCGACTTCCCGATCTGCAACAAGAGTTTCAACCTCTCGTACTGCGGCCATGATCTGTAATCGCACCGTTTGGCAACCCTCATACACTCCGTTCGCTGCGTACCGCCGCGTTTACAAACCGGACCCAACTCCACCCCGCCCCGGCGGGGACTTAATGCCCGGAAAAGAATTGGCCGTCACGAGGCTTTTCGTTAATTTTGTTCAATTATTTATTCAAAAATGATCCTCCCAAAAATACGCGTACTGCACAGCCACGGACGGCAGGCGATCCCCGACCTCGACGCCGTGGAGCTGACCCCCGAATTCCGGGGCCGTCCCTGCCTGACCGAGACCCGGGACGCCGACGACGCCGAGCACGCCGCGGCCGTCTGCCCCACGGGAGCCTTCACGGCCGCGCCCCTTGCGCTCGACCTGGGCCGCTGCCTCTTCTGCGGCGAATGCGCGCGCATCGCGCCCCGCAACGTCCGTTTCACCAACGACTACCGCATCGGCTCGCCCACGCGCGAAGGACTTGTCGTCCGTCCGGGCGACACCCGCATAGCGTTTGACGCCGGAAAGGTGCGTCCCGAAATCCGCCGCTGCTTCTCCCGCGCATTGCAGCTGCGCGAAGTCTCGGCCGGGGGCGACGCGTCGGTCGAAATGGAGCTGGGGGCCACGGGCAACGTCAATTTCGACCTCGGCCGCTTCGGCATCGGCTTCACGGCCTCGCCGCGCCATGCCGACGGCGTGGTGGTCTCCGGCCCCGTCACGGTCAACATGGCCGAGGCGCTGGAAATCTGCTACGACGCCGTCGCGGAACCCAAAATCCTCGTCGCCTGCGGTTCGGAGGCCTGCTCGGGCGGACTTTTCGCCGACAGCCGCGCCGTCGACCGCACGTTCTTCGACACCCACACCCCGGACCTCTGGCTGCCCGGCGCACCGACCCACCCGATGACCTACATCGACGGGATGATGAACCTGCTGGGCCGCAAAACCCGCCAGTGACGATGCAGAGCCTCGCAACCATATTCGTCTCGTTCCTGAAAATCGGGATGTTCACCTTCGGAGGCGGCTATGCCATGCTGCCTCTGATCGAACGCGAGCTGATCACCAAACGCAAGTGGATCGAGCAGAAGGAGTTTTTGGACCTGCTGACCCTCGCGCAATCGGTCCCCGGCCCGATCGCCGTCAACACCTCGGTATTCGTGGGTTACAAGGTCCGCGGACTGCGCGGCGCGGCAGCGGCCCTGCTGGGCACGGTGACGCCGTCGTTCGTCATCATCCTTGCAATCGCCATCTTCTTCGCCGGCATCCGCCAGAACCCCGTCGTCGACGCGGCCTTCAAGGGCATGCGCCCGGCGGTCGTGGCGCTGATCATCGGCCCGGTGCTCACGCTCTCCCGCGGCATGCACTGGACGATGCTGGTCGTCATCGCCGCCTCGGCCCTGGCCATCTGGTGGCTCGACTGGTCGCCGATCTGGATACTCGCCGCGGCCGCCGCGCTGGGCATCGCCTGGGAGTTGACAATGGCAAAAAAGGTGAAAGGTGAAAGGTGAAAAGTGAGTTTTGCGGTTGAGCGAGGGCAGAGACCGCCTGCGGGACATGCCGACTCCCAATTTTTAATTCTTAATTCTTAATTAGCGCAGCTATGATCCTCTGGCAACTCTTCATATCCTACCTCAAGATCGGATTCTTCGGATTCGGCGGCGGCTACGCCATGCTGTCGCTGATCCAGAACGAAGTGGTCGTGCAGCACCAGTGGATGACCGCCGCCGAATTCGCCGACATCGTCGCCGTGTCGCAGATCACGCCCGGTCCCATCGCCATCAACTCGGCGACCTACGTGGGTTACAGCGTCGGCGTCCAGACCGGACACACCTGGTGCGGCATCCTGGGTTCGGCAATCGCCACTTTCGCCGTCTGCATGCCGTCGCTGACGCTGATGATCCTCGTGGCGCGTTTTTTTATGAAACTCAAAGGGAACCGGCTGGTCGAAGGGGCCATGCGGGGCATGCGGCCCGTGGTGATCGGCATGATCGCCGCCGCGGCTCTGCTGCTGATTTTCCCCCACGGCGACAACCCCGACGACCGAAACTTCATCGACGCCTGGAGCTGGGCGCTCTTCGGCGGCGTTTTCGTGGGTTCGTGGCGCAAGGTCAACCCCATCCTGCTGATCATCCTCTCGGCCGGGGCGGGAATCCTGATTTATTACATATTCTAACCCGACACACCATGAAGAAATCCTTAAAAAAACAGTTAAAAAAGTGGAATATCGGCGACTATGTCCGCCAATTCTCGATCGTTACGGGCGGCGTGCTGCTGACGCTGTGGCTGACGGCCAAAATTGCCGACTCGGCAAAACAGAGGGAGGTGCGGCAGGCCATGCAGCTCGTTGCGCTCGAACTGCGCGACAACCTGCAAGTTATACAGGATTACAAATGGATGTACAACGACGAGAAACGGGTCGCATACCGCCTGAAGGAGCATGATTTCTCGCTCGACGGCCTTCCCGCCGATACGGTAGCTTACTATACCCGGCGGATCACCGGCAGCATGGGAAAACCCTACCGCTTCCTGACCGACGCGCTGGAGATGTTCAAGACGACGGGCATCGCGTCCGACATCGCCGACAAACAGATCGTCATCGACCTTCTGCGCTGCTACAACGAACTCGGGGCATTCGACAACTCGATGAATATCTACTACGACCAGCGCATGAAAGCCATCCTGCCCGAACAGATGGGGGAAACCTTGTGGTCTGCGGATACGAATATCGACAAGGCATTCGGCAAAATGCTCGCCAGCAAAAAGGTGCGGAACTGGCTCGGTATGATTCCGAGGGCTTTCGACTCACGCTACTTCGAGACGAATGAAGAAAAGCTCGAAACAATGATTGCCGAGCTGGAAAAACGCTACCAGTAGATCAAGTGTCCGCGGATCGGTCAAAAGCCCCGCGATCAGTCCTACCGGCGGTGTAAAGATCACGCCGACGAGGAGTGCTCAATCGCCGTAGTCGTCCCGGTGGGCATACCCGACCGGTTCTTCCACTTCGGTGGAAGAACCTTCTTTGAGGAATATCCCGGAATCGAAGCGCCGGGCGGCCTGATGCAGGGGTATGGACATCTCCGTTCCGGTTTTCACAGGGCCAGCAGCATGGCCCCGCCCGTCAGCGCCAGCAGCAGGAACGCGGCGAAGAACAACAGCCCCAGAATGGCGACGACGGTTCCGACACAACCCCATCGCTGCCCTCCGCCGGGCAGCGGATCGGTCAGCAGGGCGACGATCAGCCCGACGAGCGGCGTGAAGATCAGGCTTATCAGAAACGCCCAGCCGAAGCCGATACGGCGGTGGCTGCCGATGATGCCCACCAGCACGGCGAGGAAACAGCCGCTCAAAATTCCGAATATCACTGCAAGAATACTCATATCACGTGTTTTAAGGTTGATAGAATCCGTCTAAACTCACGGGCGCAGAACCGAAAGGAAAAAGGAACGAAGCCTCCGGGAGCTCCTAAAACCGGCGGGCCTCCGCAGGGCGGAGCTGCGGCCTGCCAACTTGCCCCGGCAAGTTGAAACCGATTTCTTATGCCCTTTTCGGCCGCTGTAATTTCGCAGTCTGCAACTGCCGTTCTGCGCTCGTATTCATAGAACCGGCGTCTTACGCCTGCGCCGCGGAACGCGACACGGGATTCCGACTTGAGGACGGCTGCCAAAAACACAGCGCATCCCCCGCGCCCCCCCCGCAAACCCTACCGCGTAAACCGGTAATAGGTTCCCAACGGCAGCTGCTTGCCGGCCCGGTCGGTGAAACACAGCTCGCCCCACTGCTCCTCGCGCGGCGCGCCGAACGCCTGCCTCACAGCCGTGCGTGCCAGCGTCGACGAGAGGCCCATCGAGTAGAGGTTCAGCACCAGAAACGCCCCCCGGGGTTCGAGCAGCTGCGCGCAGCACTCCAGCATCTCGCCGATGTTGTCCTCCAGAATCCACCGCTCGCCGTCGGCCCCACGCCCGTAAGCCGGGGGATCGAGGATGATCCCGCGGTAAAGGCTCCCGCGGCGCACTTCGCGCCGGACGAATTTCAGCGCATCCTCGACGATCCACCGCACGCCCTCCAGGCCGCTCAACTCCATGTTCTCGCGCGACCAGGTCACCACCTGCCTGACCGAATCGACGTGCGTCACCTCGGCCCCGGCGGCCCGCGCCGCAAGCGTCGCCCCGCCCGTATAGGCGAAGAGGTTCAACACCTTGGGGGCGCCACCTCGCGCAACGCCCGAACCGACAGCCGCAACACGCTCGCCATCAGCCGGTCCGTCTCCGGCCAAAGCCCGGCAGTTGTCGTAGATGAAATTCCAGTTGGCGGCCTGCTCGGGGAAGATGCCCACGTGCTTGAACGACGTAAGCCCCAGCCGCATGCGCAGCCGCATCCGCTTATAGGCATACTCCACCACCCAGCGGTCGGGCATTCCGGGCGCGAGACGCCATTCGCCCCGCTCGTCGCTGCGCGCATCGCGCCGAAACGAAGCGTCGGCCGTGCGCCGCCACTCCTCTTCGGCGAGCGAACGCCTCCAGATGGCCTGCGGCTCGGGACGGCGCGTCACATAACGCCCGAAGCGTTCCAGTTTCTCGAAATCCCCCGTGTCGAGGAGTTCATAATCCCCGAAATCGGGCGTCAGCTGTTCCTGCATACATTATTTTATAAATAGTTACACACCTTCCGGCTCCCGCTTTTCAAGCGGATCGACCAACGACATTTCGCAGGCCTCGCAGTCGAACGCCAGCCGGTAACGGTAGGCGCCGTGTTCCAGAAACAGGTCGCCGCGCAGCCGCGGATGCTCCCGGAGGCATTCGCCGATCTCGCGGCGGATACAGTAGGCCGAACGCAAGACCACATGCCCGGCGGTCGTCGGCGCGAGGTCCAGCCCCCGTTCGATCTGCCGCACCCCGTGGTCGCGGTAGAACGCCTCGGCCAGCCGGTTGGTGACGTTCTCCTCGGCCGCAAGCCGTTCCGACGGGTATTTTGCGGCGGGATTCTCGGGCAGAATGCGGTGTTCCGGCCGCCGCTCGCGGCGCGCTCCGGCAAGTGCCGCCAACGCTTCGCGGCGCAATTCCGCAGCCAGCGACGCCGGCACGAACCACTCCGCGCCCCGCACTTCGGCTTCGCGGACCGCGAAGATCGTGTCGCCCGACTTCATCGCCTGCGCACGCAGTGCGGCGGCATTGGCGTCGGGATTCTTCGCCGGGTCGAGCCGCACGGCCCGCACGGCCGAGGCCGCAACGCCCTCGCAATCCGTATAAGTGAGTTTCAGCCCTTCGGCCGTCGCCTCCGCCGCGGCCTTCGCCGGAATCACCCGCCGCGTGCGGCTGCGCTCCACGGCCAGCGTGAAACGGCGGTCGAAATTGCGGCGGACCTCCGCCCCGGGCGTGATCCCCTCCATGCGATTGGGCGTGATGCGGCGACCCTCCACGGCGTTGACGTTGGTCCCGGTCACGCCGCGCGGCGTCAGGAAACAGATGCCGTCGCCCGGCGCAAGATCGTGCGCACCGTCGAGCGTGAACGTGCCGCCCGAAACGCCCGCCACGCGGCCCACCCGTTCGCCGACCGCCTTCGGGGTGTCGAACGACGCCACTCCGGCGCGCTTTCCGTCCAGAAAATAGTCGGACTCCCCGCGTGTAAAACTCTTCGACGGATCGGGCGTGAAATCCGGGACGCTCTCGCCGACGGACGACCGCACCAGCCCCGGCCGCAGGGCCAGCGCCTCGTCCACCGCCCGGCGGTAGTGGGCCACAACGTTCCGGATATAAGCGAGATCCTTGAGCCGACCTTCTATCTTGAATGAAGTGACGCCCGCATCCAGCAGATCGCCAATGCGTTGCGAAAGATTCATGTCGCGTACCGACAGCAGATGCTTCCCGGCAATCCAGGTCCGACCCTTTCCGTCGGTGAGGTCCCACGTCAGGCGGCAGGGCTGGCTGCACGCCCCGCGATTGCCGCTGCGCGCGGACATCGACCGCGAGAGAAAACAGCGGCCGCTGTACCCCACGCAGACCGCCCCGTGGACGAAGCATTCGACCTCGGCCGCAGTGGCGGCGCAGATGGCCCGAATCTCCTCCAGCGTGAGGTTGCGTTCGAGAATCACCCGCACAAACCCCGCCTCGCCCAAGAACCGCGCCCCCTCGGGCGTGCGGTTCGAAACCTGCGTCGAGGCGTGCAGCTCCACCGGAAGGTCCATCCGCCGCAGAGCCATGTCCTGCACGATCAGCGCATCGACGCCCGCGTCGATCAGGCTGCGGGCCTGCCGTTCGGCGGCCTCCAGTTCATCGTCCCACACGAGCGTGTTAAGCGTGGCGTGGACCCGCACTCCGAAGCGGTGGGCATACTCCACGACCCGGGCGATCTCCTCCGCGGAGTTCCCCGCGGCCTGCCGCGCGCCGAACCGCGCGCCGCCGATATAGACCGCATCGGCGCCGTAGTCCACGGCGGCCGCGGCCGCAGCATAATCTTTGGCAGGAGCTAACAGTTCGACGAGTTTCATTTTTTTCTTTTTGCAAAAGTAACAAAAAGCGGTCAATATCGGGACGCCGCGGACGGAAAATCGAGGGAACCGCCGCCGGGACGGACATTATCAATTATCATTCAACGGCTTACGCCCCAAATGGTCAATATATAACAAACTCACATTTTTTTACCGGACCGGAAATATCCCTACGATGACAATATCCGACAAACAAAACAATTGCAGCCGCAAAACGGCTGTCATTCTTCAAAATCATTAAAACTCAACCTTATACACACGCATAACACCGAAAAACAAACAATAAGAAAAGACTTTTACGACAATATTTTCAGGATTTCCAGAAAGCATTCGGGCAAATTTTCGTATATTGTGCCGCAAATAAACAAGTCCAAAAATTTCACACGATGCAATTTTCAGCAAATACGGTTCTCCGGAAACGGGATACCGTACCCATTCATTTTTTATTCCTAATCCAATTTTTATGAGAAGATGCTTTACGCTATTGACGGTTCTCGTCCTCTGCGCCTCAAGCGGCTGCGACGACAAGAACAAAGAGGAGGTCGCGGATGTGATCGTCCTCTCGCGAAGTAGTGTCGCGTTCGCCCAGAAAGGCGGAACGACCACCGTCGCGGTAGCCACGCCCTCCGACTGGAAGGTGAGCTGTCCGGACGATTGGGTGACGCTGGCCTCCGAAGAGGGCCTGCTGACCATCTCCGCGACAAGCAATACGACCGACAATGTCCGCAACTCGAAAATCACCGTGGAAACGGCCGGCGACAAACAGGAAATCGCCGTTCACCAGGCATTCTCGTGGGAAACGGTCCTGCTGTCCACCACCGCTTCGGAGGAAATTTCGCTGGATTCCGAAGGTGAGAGCGTTCTCTTCACCGTGGTCTCCAACGGCCAGTGGAGCGTCACGAGCGACGCCGACTGGGTTTCGGTCGAAAGCGACCCGGTCAGCGGAACGGTACGCGTCGGCGCCCCGCGCAATCCCGACGCCCACCGCAATGCGACGCTCACCGTCCGGGCGACCAAAGGCTCCGCTACGGAATCCTGCAAAGTGACCGTTTCGCAAATCTCACGCGAGGAAAACCCCTACTACCAAATGCTGGGATATTACGGACTTCATGCGGAAAACTGGTATTACGGCCGTGAACCGATCGGCGTGAGCGGCACGGGTACGTTCTGCACCGTCGAAGAGAAAGAGTACCGCAAGAGTTTCTACATCAAGAACCTGTTCCTGACGGGCACGGTCGTGGAAGCCACCTACGACAAAAACACCCAAACCATGTCGATCGAACTGGGCAGGCTCTGCTACACCCGCGAGATCTCCCCGACGGTCTCCCGCTTCCACTACCTGTACTCGATCAACATGCAGGGCGGAGGTTTCCACAACGGCATGCTGACCGGCAGGCTGGGAGAGGGCTACAACGACGACGCGGACGAAACCCGCAAGGCGATCCTCCTGAACGGTTTCGAATCGCCGTACACCACGCTGGGCATCATCGGATACCAGGAGCAGCAGTGGCTGTCGTTCGGCGACCTCTACTACGCCACCGGCACGATGTACCTCGTGGACTGGGACATTCCGGCCGACACCGGCACGGCCCCGACCTCCGTCACCCGGGCCGCCGACGGCATCGCACCCTCGGGCAGCACCTTTCCCGTATCGAAACATTAAACCGCAGCACACATGAAAAAATTATATGCACTGACAGCTTTACTGCTCGGCATGACGGGGTGCTCCGAAGAGACGATCACCTACACCAATCCCGTCCCGGGCGACGAACCGTCCGGCATTGCGGCCGAACTGGGCATCTCATCGAAAAACACATGGTTCGCCGCTGAAGACGAACGCAACGCCTCGATCGGCTTCAAGAGCCTGGGCGGAGAGGTCGTCGTGGACATCCAGACCAACACGACGTGGAAATACGACGCCGTCAACGCCGGCTGGCTGACCATCGAGAAAGACGACGTCGCCGACCAGCTCGTCCTGAACTGCGAGGGCAACAAGGTCGAGGAGCAGCAGCAGGCTACGATCACCATTACCGCCGGCGACAAGACCGCGACCATCTCCGCCACGCAGAACGCGTACGGCACGCTCGAAATCGCCGCATCGAAAAACAACTTCCAGATTCCCGCCATCGGCGAACTGACCGCCGAATTCGAAGTGCAGTCGACCGACGAAGACTGGATCTTCGAAACCAAAGACTGCCCGTGGCTGCTTCTCGAACAGCAGGGCGACAAAGTCACGATGACGCTCGACCCCAACGAGGAGATCGAGGACCGCGAAACGACCTTCGTGCTGATTGCCGGCGAGGGGGGGGGTAATCCCGTCTCTGAAACGATCCGCGTCACGCAGGACCGCGCCGTCTACGTCAACGTTTCGCTAAAAACCATTCCCCTCTCGCCCACTCCCACCGAATCCGACAAAAAAGAGTTGGGAATCAGATCCAACTACGACTGGGAGTACACGCTTTCCGAAAATTCCGACTGGCTCTCCGCCACGAAAACCGAGCAGGGACTTACAATCACCGCAGAGACCAATTCGAGCGGATCGTCCCGCACCGCAACCATCACCGTATCGGCCGGCGACGGCAAACAGAACCAGACCGAACAGGTCGTCACCGTCTCCCAGACCGGCCTGGACCTCGACGCCTTCATCCTCGGAATCGACATCACCTCGTCGAGCCTGAAGACCTATCTGCCGTTCGACAAGGCCATCGACGCCACCATCGACTGGGGCGACGGCAGCATCGAGGAGAACGTCACCTCCGCCTACCCCTCGCACACCTACACCGACCCGGGCTACTACATCGTCTCGGTCAAGGGCAGCGTGACGTCGCTCAACTCCTACGACATCCCCGACTACGGACTGGGCAACCAGTTCAGGGAGGTTTACAACTGGGGCCGCACGGGGCTGACCTCGATGGCGCGCGCATTCCAGAACTGCCGCGAGCTGAAACGGATTCCCTCCGACAACACCGAAGCCTTCGCCAAGGTCACCACCTTCCACTATGCATTCACCGACTGCCGCGTCCTCGAAGCCGTTCCCGACGGGCTGTTCGACCATGCAACCGAGGCGGAAACCTTCGCCTACTGCTTCCAGAACTGCAACATGGTCACCGAAGTGCCCGCCGACCTGCTTTACAACTGCACGAAGATCACCTCGGTAGGTTCGCTCTTCTCCGGCACGGCGATCACCCAGATCGACGAGGATTTCTTCTCTCGCAACACGGAGCTGACCGACTGTTCGATCATCTTCTCGAACGGCAAACTGAAGACGGTTCCCGAAAAACTCTTCGCCAACAACAAGAAGGTGACAACCTTCAACTCGCTGTTCGCCAACAGCGAGTCGTTCGAATCCGTCCCGGCCGGCCTGTTCGCCAACAACCCCGAGGTCGACTCGTTCCGCATGCTCTTCTCGGGAACAAGCCTGAAATCCGTCCCGGCCGGCTTGTTCGCCAACAACCACAAGGTCACCAATTTCCAGAGCGCATTCAGCAAAACGGCCATCCAGAGCGTTCCCGCCGACCTGTTCGCAGGCTGCGGCAAGGTGACGACCTTTATGAGCTGTTTCACCGGATGCAGCGAACTGCAAAGCGTCCCGGCCGAGCTGTTCAAAAGCAGCGGAGCCTTCACGACCGTGACGAAGACCGCCTTCAACAACATCTTCAAGGACTGCACCTCGCTGACCGAAGTGCCCGCAGGGCTGTTCGACGGCTTTACCCTGGTCACCGCCTTCAACGACGCCTTCAACGGCTGCGCGTCGCTCACGACGCTCCCCGCAGGGCTGTTTGCCACCAATACGGCGGTCACCTCGTTCACCAATGTCTTCAAAGGCTGCACCTCGCTCAAAAGCATCCCCGAAGGCGTCCTCGGCGGACTTTCCAAAGTCACCTCGTTCTCGGGCCTGTTCGCAGGCTGTACGGGGCTTGAAGAGATCGGCGCCAACATCATCTCCGGCTGCGCCGCCTGCAAGAATATCTCCTCGATGTTCAAGGACTGCGACAACCTGAAAACCGTTTCCGCGGAGGCTTTCGCCGGCGCACCCGCGATCACCAGCATCGGCAGCCTGTTCGAAAACTGCACGCTGCTCGAAAGCGTTCCGGAGGATATTTTCGCCGGGATGCCGAATCTGGCGACCGCCACCAGCGTATTCGCGGCGTCGGGACTGAAAACGGCTCCCGCCGGTCTGTTCAGCCGCAATCCCTCCGTCACGACCTTCGGCAAGGTGTTCCAGAACTGCGCCGCACTGACGACGCTGCCCGACGGACTGTTCGCCGGCAACCCGAAAGTGACGACCTATTCCAACGCCCTGGAGAACTGCACGGCCCTCGAATCGGTCGGCCTCCTCTTCGGGAAGAGCACGGCCTCGGCCAAATGCGACCGCCTCTTCGCAGGGGCCACGGCGCTGAAGAGCGTGCCCGCCGGAATCTTCGACGGACTGACCGGGGCGACGGCCTTCAACAACACGTTCTCCGAATGCTCCGCCCTGGAGACGATTCCGGCAGGGCTCTTCGCCAAGAACGTCAACGCGACCACCGTGGCCCAGTGCTTCCTGAACTGCACCCGCCTCACGATGGTTCCCTCGCGCCTGTTCGAAGCCAACACCAAGACGAAGACCCTGACGGAGATGTTCTCCGGCTGCTCGGGAATCGAAAGCATCGCGCCGGACGCCTTCACGGGACTGAACGGCACGTCGCTCAATTTCCAGAAGGCATTCCTCAACTGTACCTCACTCCGGGAGATCCCCGACGGGCTGCTGAAAACCACGCAGATTTCAACCTACACCAGTCTGTTCGCCGACTGCACGGGACTGGTCCGCGTCGGGTCGGAGGTGTTCAACTGCGCTTCGGCCACCATGTTCAATTCGGTCTTCGACGGTTGTACGTCGCTCGAAGAGGTCGGCAAGAACATGCTGGTCAGCCCCGTCAAACTGACCAGCGTCGCGAATCTCTTCCGCGATTGCGGGATGCTCAGGAGCGTTCCGGTGAGCCTGTTCGACGAAGCCGTGAAGCTCAAGACGCTGACTTCGACCTTCCAGGGCTGCGCGTCGCTCGAAGGCGAATCGCCCTACACGGTCGTCGACGGTGTGAAATACCACCTGTACGACCGCACGGCGGAGAATGCCGCCGCCTCGGGACTCACCGCGATCACCGCCGCCAAGAGCAGTTTCGCGGGATGTACGAAACTCTCGGACTACGACAAGATCCCCACCACGTGGAAGGAATAGACGAACACAAAACGATCCCGAACATGAAAAATACGATAATATGCAGCATCGCAGTGCTGTCGGCCGCACTGCTGGCAGCCTGCACCGAAACCACCCGGATATGGCCGGAGGAGGGCGAAAGCAAGGCCTACGTGGAGGTGTCGAGCCAAAAAGTGATCTTCGACGCCGACGGAGGCAACGCCGTGATCACCGTGGCGACGAACGCCGACGGCTGGGACTACGCCGCCGAAGGCGACTGGTTCACCGTCGCCCGGCAGGACGGCAACGCCCTGCTGGTCGAGACCCTGATCAACGCCGGAGCCGAAACCCTGACGGGCAAACTCACGGTCAGCGCCGAGAAGAACGGGGAGACCGTTTCGCAGGAGGTCGCACTCGTACAGCGCGCCGAACGGAGCGTCAACCTGAGCGCCGAAGGCACGGCCAACTGCTACATCGCCCGGACCGGCGGCGTCTACAAATTCGACGCATCGGTCAAGGGCAACGGCGGCGGCGACGGAGTCAGCGACTACATCGCCAACTACGGACTCGCCATCGAGGACGGCGCCTTCGCCGAACTGCTCTGGGAATCGCGCCACGACGGCGACAAGACCATGTCGCGCGAAATCATCGACGGCGCGCCGATCTACCGGGGCGGCTACGTGACCTTCTCGACGGGGCGTTCGGAGGGCAACGCCGTGATCGCCGTGAAGGACATCAAAGGCAACATCGTCTGGAGCTGGCACATCTGGGTCTGCAACGACGAAATCACGGCGCACGACCACATCGACTCGGAAGGCAAAGTCGCCGCCGTGATCATGGACCGCAACCTCGGAGCGCTGAACAACACCCCGATGGACGTGGGCAACCGAGGCATGTTCTACGAATGGGGCCGCAAGGACCCCTTCACGCCTTCGCGCTCGCCCTACCACGCGGATACCGACGGCAACAACGTCCCGGCCTACAACGAACCGAACACCGCGATCGGCGACGGAACGGGAACATGGGTCTACAACGCGCAGGCCGCCGTGCTCGCCACGCCGCCGGCCAACATTCCCAATTCGATCCTGAACCCGATGACCTACCTGCAATCGCCGTACAACGGCCACGCCGACTGGTACTGCACGGGAACAGACCCGAAGGCCACGCATCCGGGACTGTGGGGTCCCGAAAAGACCATTTTCGACCCCTGCCCTCCGGGCTACAAGGTCCCGGGACCCGATCTCTGGGGCATTCCCGCCGGAAACAACTCGATCACCAACGGCGGCGCAGCGGCGGATTACGACGAAACCGGCGTCAGCGCCAAATGGGACTGGAACGCCTACGAAGACTGCGGGCGCCGCTGGAAAAACACCGGCGACTACTACCCGATGGCCGGCAACATCTACTACACGGACTACATCTCGGTGAGCATCTGCAACTACACGGGCGGCATGGCATTCTACTGGACCGCCCAGGCGACTCCCGACGCGACGAAGTCATCGGCCTACTTCGTGAACTTCAACCCCAACTGGTGCAATTACAGGCTCGGTGAGCACGACTGTTCCGCACAGATACGCTGCATCCGGGAATAACACTAAAAACTGATCGTCTATGAAATATCCATTCAAATCGCTTCTCCTGGCGGCAACCGTCCTCGCGGCGGCATCGTGCGCCAAGGACGACACGCAGAGCGGCGGCGAAGAGACCGCGGGTCCCGTCATCGTCAACGCCTCCCCGGCGGCCATCGGCGGCGAGATCATCCTCAAACTGAAGACCGAGGCCTCCGGCATCGTGGAAAAGAGCCGCGCGCAGGGCGTTTCGAAAGGCAGCGGCATCGACGAGATCGACCGCATCCTCAACACGGTGAACACCGTACGTTTCGAACGGCTCTTCCCGGACGGCGGGCGTTTCGAAGAACGCACCCGCAGGGAAGGCCTGCACCTCTGGTATTACGCCAAATACGACCCGTCGGTCCCGACGAGCGAGATGGCCAGCCTGCTCTCTTCGTGCAAGGACATCGAAATCATCGAATACTCGCTGGCCGCCGAAACTTCGGACCACCGCCGCGCGGCATCTCCCGCCGCCGGGGCGCAGAGCGTCACCCGCGCCATCGCAGACGAGGTGCGCAACGTCCCCTTCCCGTTCAACGAGAGCGAACGCTCGCAGCAGATGCAATGGCACTACAACAACACGGGAAACATCTTCGCGCAGACGAGCCAGCTGGGCGCCGACGCCAACGTATACGCCGCCTGGCAGCTCTCGACGGGCAATCCCGACGTGATCGTCGCCGTCGTGGACCAGGGCGTCAAGTACGACCACGAAGACCTGGCCGCCAACATGTGGGTCAACGAGGCCGAACTGAACGGCACGCCGGGCGTCGACGACGACGGCAACGGCTATGTGGATGACATTTACGGCTACAACTTCACCAAAGAGACCGGCGAACTGGATTTCTCGGCCGAACTGATGCACGGCACGCACGTCGCCGGCACGATCGCCGCCGTGAACAACAACGGCGTGGGCGTCTGCGGCATCGCAGGCGGCTCGGGCAGGGGCGACGGCGTGAAGATCATGTCGTGCGAGATTCTCGGCAAGTCGGAGTCCGGATCGTCGGGCGCCGGACTGGCCGGACAGATCCGCGCCATCAAGTACGCCGCCGACAACGGCGCCGTGATCTGCCAGAACAGCTGGGGATACACCGCCGGAACCATCTCCGTGACCGACTGGACACGCGGTTCCTACTCGGCGCTCTCGCGTGCCATGGAGTACTTCAACAAATATGCGGGACTGGACGAAAACGGCAACCAGACAGGCCCGATGGCCGGCGGCATCGTCCTCTTCGCCGCGGGCAACGACGCTTCGAGCGAGGTCTGCTATCCCGCCGCCGACGCCAACGCGATCAGCGTGGGCGCAACCGCGTTCACGGGCGCCCCGGCCTACTACACCAACTACGGCACATGGGTCCAGATCTCGGCCCCGGGCGGCGACCAGATGCTGAGCAACGCCTACGGCGGCGTTTACAGCACGAGCGTGGCCGCCGACGGCTCTTCGGGCTACGAAGGCAGCCAGGGGACCTCGATGGCCTGCCCCCACGTGTCGGGAGCCTGCGCGCTGGCCGTCAGCTATTACTACGGTGCTGAAAAACGCAAGGGCCTTACGGGCGAAATGCTCCGGCAGGCGCTGTTGAGCAGCACCCAGTCCGTCGACCGCTACTGCACCGGCAAATACCAGCAGTATCTGGGCAACATGGGCATCGGCAGCCTCGACACCTACAAGCTGCTGCGGAACATCGCCAAGATCGACGGCATCCCGGCGCAGCGGGTCGGCGTGGGCGACACCGTCAGCATCGACCTGAGCAACCACTTCACCGCCACCAATGTCCTGGGGTACACCGTTTCCGTTCCCGACCTCGTGAAGATCGAACTTCGGGGCGGAGTGATGAAGCTCACCGGCCTCAAGAAAGGCCGGACGACGATCATCGTCTCGGACGGCGCGGCCATTCGCAAACCGATCGAGGTAACCGTCGAATGACACATTCACTAACGCAAAAGAGAATCAAACCTATGAAAACCTTTTATAAATACGCGGCATTCGCGGCGGCGGCCCTCGCGGGACTGTGCGCCTGCTCGTCGGACGACGACGCGGCGGAGACCGGCTCCGGCCTGCAACCCGTCGCACAGCCGCAGATCATCGTCAGCGACCTGACGACCACCGGATTCACCCTCCGCTGGGAAGCCGTCGACGACGCAGGGTCCTACGTCTACACGTTCGACGGCGGGAGCGAAACCTCGACAACCGGCTGCCGGCTGGAATTCAACAGTCTGGAACGGCAGAAAGAGTATGTCGTGGCGGTCAAGGCCTGCCCCCGGGACCCGGCCGAATACACCGAATCCCCCTTCACCTACATCCACGTGCTGACCGACGATCTGGAGCAGCTTCCCCAGCCGAAGATCACGCTCGGCAGCGCCTATGCGTCGAAAACCGTCATCTCCTGGACCGAAGTGCCCGAAGCGGAACTCTACGAGTTCTCGGTCGACGGCGGGGAGGTGTCGACCACCCGAAACCGTACGGTCATCCTGTCGAAACTCGACAAGGGCCGCACCTACTCCTTCTCGGTGCGCGCCATGACGTCCGACGCCACGCGCTTCACCAACTCGGAAGCCGCACAGCTCTCGTTCGTCACCTCGGACGCCGACGTTCCGCCGCTGGTCATCGCCCCGACGACGATCATCTCCGACGCCGTGGCGTTCGACATCTACGCCTCCAGCGACGAAACCTACTATTATGAGATTCTCCCGGCCACGACCTTCGCCAAGTATTCGCCCGAAGAGCTGATGACCGCCTTCCAGACCTATATCGTCGAATACGCCAAAAAGCAGGGCATCAGCCTCCAGCTGGCCATGGCCTCGATGCTCAAGTCGGGAACCCAGAGCCTCCAGATGACGGGACTCACCCCCGAGTTGAGCTACGTGATCTTCGCCTTCGGCATGGACCTGCGGGGCAACATCACCTCGAACCTCTCCTCCACGCAGTTCAAGACCACGGCCGACGGCTACTCCGCCGGTCCGAACTACGGCGGCAGCGACTGGTTCACGCAGCGGTTCTACATCACCAACGCCTACCTCGCCCTGACGGGTTACGGCTGGACCAACTCCGTGTGGACCCACTGGAAGGGAGACGACGTGACGGACGTCCGTTACCGTACGCTGACGACCAAGCTCTTCAATCAGGTCTTCTCCGATCCCTACGACCGACAGGCCATCGCCGCATTCCTGAAAGACCCCAATTACGGAGTCCAGTTCAACCCCGAGCTGCTCTCGGCGACGGTAAACAGCGCCGACGGTTACAACGGACTTACGGAAGGAGTCAGCGCCGGCACGTCCTACACGCTGCTCACGCTGGCCACCTCGTCGAGCGGCGCCGAAACGGTCTGCGTCAACTCCGTCACCACGAAGACCAGCACGGCCGCAGCCGCGTGGTTCGCAGCCGCAGCCTCGACCAACGCCAACTACGGCCCGACGCACAACACCGTGGCCGGCGTCATGAAGGGCATCGACATCGCAACGGTGCGTTACGCGATTTTCAAACAGAGCGCCCTGGCGAACGTCAGCACGGACAACTATCCGGCCGTGATCGAAGAGTTCGGACACGACCTCAAGGAGGAGTACCTCCCCTACATCAACGGAAACGGCTTTGCCATCCTCTTCACCGGGGAGAGCGGCGTAACGCCCGAAACCACGTACGTCTTCATGGCGACGGCGACCAACACGGTCGGCGACAAAGTCACCAAATGGGGTTCGGCGACCACCAGCGCGGCTCCGGACGCCGCCCGGGCGAAGGCGCAGGCTGCAACCCGAACGGACGAACCGCTCCGGTCGCCCGCCGGGAAACCCATCGCCAACCCCGAGAAGTTCATCTACCCGATGGAGAGCGTCCAGCTGCCCGCCGGAGCGAAACCCGAAGGCGACCTCTGGACCATCATTCACAACACGCACAACATCAAATAAGAGTACATCTATGAACAAGATAGCAGCAATTCTCTGGTGCATCCTGTCGCTGGCATGGACGACGGCCTCCTGGGCGCAGAACGTCGCCGTCAGCGGCAAAGTCACCGGAGCCAACGGCGAAGCCATCATCGGCGCGAACGTTCTCGTGGAGGGCACTACGCAGGGCATCACGACGAACGTCGACGGAGACTACACCCTGACGAACGTCCCGGCCAACGCCACGCTCGTCGTCTCCTACCTGGGCTACAAGACCGAGAAAATCCCTGTCGGCAACAAGACCCGCATCGACGTCACGCTCCGGGAGGACACCGCCGAGATCGAAGGCGTGATGGTCGTGGCCTACGGTACGGCCAAGAAGGAGTCGTTCACCGGTTCGGCCGCCGTCGTCAAAGGCGGCGAACTCCAGAAGCGCGTCGTGGGCAACGTCACCAAATCGTTCGAAGGAACCGTAGCCGGCGTGCAGGTCGCCTCCGGCGGCGGCCAGCCGGGCGAGGCGGCATCGGTCATCATCCGCGGCATCGGGTCGGTGAACGCCTCGGCGACACCGCTATACGTGGTCGACGGCATCCCCTTCGACGGGTCGCTCAGCGCGATCAACCCCGCGGACATCGAGACGATGACCGTGCTCAAGGACGCATCGGCAGGTGCGCTCTACGGCGCCCGCGGAGCCAACGGCGTCATCGTCATCACGACCAAGAAGGGCAAGAAGGACAAAATCCGCATTTCGTACAAGGGCAACGTCGGAATCGCCTCGCGCGCCATCCCCCGCTACGACCTGGTCGACATGAAAGATTACGTCGAGATGAGCTACGAAGCGCTGCGCAACAGCGCCCAATACGGCACGGGCATGGATTTCGAGGGCGCGAGCCGCTACGCCGCCGCCAACCTCGGCCAGCAGATCGGCGGACTGAAGAATCCCGAATACTACAACCCGTACAAGAATTACACGTGGGAGACGCTGATCGACCAGTCGACGGGCAAGATCCGTTCGGATGCCAAAGCTGCATGGAACGAGAACTGGCTGGACGAAATCAGCGACAATTCGGCCATACGCACCGAACACATCGTCTCGGTGAACGGCGGTTCGGAACGCGCCAACTACGTCGCATCGCTGGGATACTACATGGAAGACGGCATTCTCCAGAACACCGACTTCTCCCGCTACACGGGCCGCGTGGGCGCCGATTCGCAGGCCAAGAGCTGGCTCAAGATCGGCATGAACGCCAACTTCGCCCACAGCGAATCGAGCTACCAGAGTTTCGAGGACGCAAGCACGTCGAACGTCTGGTACACGGCGCAGTTCATGGCCCCAGTCTATCCCGTCTACCTGAAGGACATGGCCGGCAACAACGTGCGCGACGCCGACGGGCGGCTGCAATACGAATACGGATCGGAGGATGACAACGGCTACGCCAACCGCCCCTCGGCCCAGGGCTTCAACTCGAAGGCCGAACTTTACAACAACAAGGCCTACTACACCCGCAACTCGCTTTCGGCGCGCAGCTACATCACCTTCGGGACGGTCAGGGAGGAGGCCCGGCTCTACGGACTGAAACTCACGATGAACTTCGGTACGGACTACACCGACTACCAGCGCACGCTGGTCTACGACAAGGAGCACGGCAACGCGGCCCAGCAGGGCGGACGCCTCAGCAAGACCAACACCCGCACGCTGAGCTACACGTTCAACCAGCTGCTGACCTACGACCGCACGTTCGGCGACCACTCCCTCAACCTGCTGGCCGGCCATGAGTACTACCGCTACAAGTACAACTACGCCCTCGGCGAAAAAACCGGCATCGTCGGCGGGATCGACGAGTTGGGACCCGCCGTGACGACCACCGACAACAACAGCTATTCGCACAACTACGGCGTGGAGTCCTACCTCGCGCGCATCAACTACGGCTTCAAGAGCCGTTACTACATCGACGCCAGCTGGCGAACGGACGGTTCGTCGCGCTTCCATCCCAGCGACCGCTGGGGCCATTTCTGGTCGGTGGGCGCCTCGTGGCGCATCTCCGAAGAGCAGTTCATGGAGAACACCCGCCAGTGGCTCGACAACCTCACGCTGAAGGTTTCATACGGCGTACAGGGCAACGACAACCTGGGAACCTATTACGCATGGCAGGGTCTCTACGACTACACGTGGCCCAACGCCACCGATGCGGGCGCCTTCGTCGACAAGCTCGAAAACAGGAAGGTGACCTGGGAGAAGAACGGCAACCTCAACGCCGGCATCGAAGCCACGATGTTCGGCGGCCGACTGGGCGTTTCGGTCGAGTACTACAACCGCAAAACGCGCGACATGCTGCTCAACAGTCCGCTGCCGATCTCGACCGGATTCACGGGCTTCAACGACAACGTCGGCTCGCTGCGCAACCAGGGGCTCGAGGTCTCGCTGCGCGGAACGATCCTCGACAAGCGCGACTTCCGCTGGGACGCGACGCTGATGGGTTCGTTCAACCGCAACAAGGTGCTCTCGCTCACGGGCGGCCAGGATGTCATCACGTCGGGCATCCGCGTCATCGAGGTGGGGCGGCCGATCTACACCTTCTACCTGCCGAAAACGGCCGGCGTGGACCCCGCCACGGGCAAGCAGCTCTACTACGCCTACTGGACCCAGACGGTCAACGACGAGGGGACGCTGGTGAACACGCGCTGCGACGAGTACATCACCGACAACGTGGCGATGGCCACCTTGAGCAAATACTACCACGAAAGCCGCGAGCCGAAACTCTTCGGCAGCATCGGTTCGACGTTCACGATCCTGAAGAACATCGACGTCTCGTTCCTGACGACCTATTCGATCGGCGGATGGGTTTACGACGGACTCTACAACGGCTCGATGTACGTGCAGTACGCCGGCAACAACTGGCACAAAAACGCCAAACGCCGCTGGCAGAAGCCGGGCGACAAGACCGACGTGCCGATGCTCGAAGTGGGCGGCTCGTACGCCACGGCCAGCAACTCGCTGATCGACGCCTCGTACTTCGCCATCAAGAACATCACCGTCGGCTACACGCTTCCCAAGCGCTGGCTCAAGAAGATCGACATCGAGTCGCTGCGCATCTACGCCACGCTGGACAACATCGCCATGTTCAACCACATGGACGGCATGGACCCGCAGTATAACTTCACGGGATCGGTGGCTTACAGCTACACCCCGTCGCGCGTGATCGCATTCGGTATCGACCTGAACTTTTAACCACGGGAGAAAACAACTATGAAAAAAGCAATATATCTTATCATCGCACTGATCGGCTTATCAGCCCCCTCGTGCAGCGACTCGATGCTCGATTTCTCCCCGACCGACTCGGGTTCGGGCAAGGAACTGCTCAAATCGGCATCCACGGCCATCACTTCGGTCAACGGCGTCTACCGCTCGATGTGGACGGCCGGATGGTCCACGACCGCAAACACCCACCAGTGCTTCGGCATCGCGGCCTACAACCTGGCGCTCGACTGCATGGCCGACGACCTGATCATGCAGTCGCAGGGCAACGGCTGGTTCTGGGGCGACCACTGCTACAACGTCAAGAGCAACTACACTTCGTCGGCCTTCCGGTCGTACGACGTCTGGTACGCCAACTACAAATGGATCGCCAATGTAAACTACATCATCGACGCCGAGCCGGAAATGGCCGGAACGGAGGCCGACGTGGCCTACGTCGCAGGACAGGCCTACGCCATCCGGGCGCTCTGCTACCTGAACCTGGCGACGTGGTTCTCCCGCGCCCCCTACAACTCCCTGACGGGCGCTTCGCGCTGGAACGAGCCCTGCGTACCGGTTTACACCACCGGCACGTCGATCGACACGGGCGGACAGCCCCGCGAATCGCTGCGCACGGTCTACGGCCGTATCGACCAGGACATCGACCGTGCCATCGAACTGCTCGAAAAGGCCAGGGAAACCACGCTGGCCGAGAATAACAAATCGCACATCAACCTCTACGTGGCCCTGGGCATCAAGTCGCGCGCCTGTCTGGCGGAAGGCGACTGGGACGGGGCATTCAAGGCGGCCAAGCGCGTGATCGACGAAGGCGGCTACGCCGTCGGCACGAAGAGCGACCTGACGGGCGGCATGAACTCGCTCGACAAGCAGAACGTCATGTGGGGCGCAGGCATTCAGGTGGCCGACCAGGCGGGCGGCTACGCCGGGTTCTTCACCCACATGGACAACAAGGAGGGCGCCTATGCCAAATCGGCGCCGAAGCTGATCAGCAAACAGCTCTACAACCGCATCAGCGCGACAGACATCCGCCGCGACTGGTGGGACCCCTCGGACAAGGAGTCGCCCTACGTCAGCAAAAAATTCTCGTTCGCCAACGTGGCCTCCTTCCTGGGCGACTACATCTACATGCGCGTCGAGGAGATGTACTTCACGGCCGCCGAAGCGGCCCTGCGGCTGGACGACCTCAAGAGCGCACGCGAACTGATGAACACCGTCATGGCCGAACGCGACCCGGGCTACAGCGCCAACAACCGCAGCGGCACGCTGCTCGGCGCGACGACCACGACCTGGACCGGATCGTTCCTCGAAAACATCCTCACCCACCGCCGCATCGAACTGTGGGGTGAGTACGGCCGGCTGTTCGACGTCCGCCGCCTGGGCCAGGGCATCGACCGCCGGACCGACGACGGCTTCTCCGAGGAGTGCATTTCGATGATGAACCGCCGGAACGTCAACATCACCAAAGCCGACACTTACGACTGGGTGCTGACCATTCCCAAAGCCGAACTGGATGCCAATCCGAACATCAACGAGGAGGACCAGAATCCCTAACGAGCCTTTGAACCGTTGAAAATCAAGTACACTATGAAAAACATATCGAAATATCTGGGTGCGGGACTGCTGCTCTTCACCGCGGCCTGCAGCCAGACGCAGGAGGGCGACCAATACACCCCCAACAAGGACGATGCGAAGGCCATCCACTTCATCCAGTCGTCCATCCAGAAGGAGTTTCCGCAGGACGCCGTGCAGGGCGTGATCAACGTCGAAATCGCGCGTCCGGGCAACAAAGGCGCCTACAAGGTCTATCTGGCGACCAAGGACGACGACTACGAGCTGTTCTCGGTTCCGGCCGAGGCGACCATTCCCGACGGCAGCCACTCCGTGACGGTTCCCGTCGAGGTCGACCTTTCGAACTTCGTCATGGGTTCGAACTACAAGACCACGCTCTACATCAGCAGCCGGGAGGCGCGTCCGGGCGACAACGCCGCGCAGGTGGCGCAGTACTCCGACAAGGTGACCCTTTCGGCCACCTACGAACTGGAGTGGGAGACGCTCTACCGCACCACCGGAGAGGGCGAAGAGATCCCCCAGCTGGCAACCTACCACTACAACGGGTACTATTCGGGCCGCGATTCGGGCCTGGAGGTCGAGAAAGCCGTGGGAGCCAATATCTTCCGGCTGAAGGACTGGGCCAGCGGCGTGACGTTCAAGTTCGTCCTCCACGACGACAACACCTGCACCGTGCCGGCGCAGTCGATCGGCTACTACAACTCGAACTACAACGAGTACGTCTACGTCGCCGACATGGCCGTTTACACCGGCAACGACTCGGCGTACGCCAGCTATCCCTGCACGTTCGACGGCGAGAGCACCTTCTCGTTCTACCTGATCTACTACGTGTCGTCGGGCTATTTCGCCCAGGGGACCGAGAAACTGGTCTTCGACACCGACATCGACACCACGCCCGTCGTGGAGATCGCTTTCGAGGGCATCGAGACCACGAGCACCGGATTCAAGGCTCCGAAACTCCACTTCTCGCCCAACGAATACACGAAGTACTACAAGGCCGCGGTCGTCGCCGGAGACATCACCGCCGACGCCGAACGGCAGCAAGAGGTGCGCCGGCAGCTGATCGACGACAAACTGGAGGCCGTGACCCCCGTGGTGACGCTCCTCGCGGACGACGCCTCGGTCTGGAACGTTCCCTCGGGCAACTACACCGCCGTGGCGCTGGCCTACGACTCGATCGAGAACCCCTGCAAGCTCTACACGCAGCGGTTCACGAACGACCCGAACGACGAATATGCTCCCCGATCGCTCGAATTCGAGTTCTACGCTCCGGAGAACAACCTCAACTACTCGCCCTACAACACGCTCATCTGGCAGATGCAGACCGCGAATGTGGCGGCGATGAAATATCTCTGCGTCAAAACCGCCGTCGCCGACTACCTGTGCGAAGCGCTCGGCATGACACTGGAGGAGGTGACCGCATCCCGGGGCTACGACGTTCCCGAGGAGATGATCGCGCAGCTCAACTCCCCCGAAGGCCGCGGCACGTCGTTCAGCCCGCTCGACGAAGGCAGCACGTACACACTCGCCCTGCTGATGTACAACTCGTTCGGCGACACGGCTTTCGTTTCGAAGAGCGCGTCGACGTTCGGTTACTTCGCCAAGGATTTCGACCGGACGAAGACCCTGGAGGACTTCATCGGCGCATTCGGCGTCACGGCGACCGTCGACGTCGATTCGCAGTCGTCCGAAAAGACCTTCCGCATGGACATCGCGCGCATCAACGACCGCGACGTGCTCATCAGCGGCATGACCGACATGCGCGACTTCGCACCCCAGCTGAAGGGCTACTACGACAAGGAGCTGCACATGCTGATCGTCGAACCCCAGTACGCGGGGATGTACAACGGCGCCTATGCGACGCTCGGCTTCTCGAACGGACTGTCGATCTTCTGGGGCGACGCCGGAATGGCCGTCGGCTACATCGGCGACACGCTCTACTGGGCTTCAAGCCCCTACTCGCCCGAAGAGGTCAACAGCTACATGTTCCTGCTCTTCAGCACGCCGCAGGCGTCGAGTTCGAGCTACCTGCGCCAGTACGCCGGTTCGAAAACCTACTCGTCCCTCAAGATGAAGCCCCTCCAGCAGGCGTCCGCACAGACCGCTGCCCGCGCCGCGGAATCGCGGACCGGAAGCATCGAGACCGGCGGACAGCGCTTCACGACCTACCTGACGGGCGAACGCGTCGCCGTTCCGGCGAAAGCCTCCGGAAACACGGCAGCGAAAGTCCCGGCCGAAGGCAAGCGTCTGCGCACGGACCTCGTGCTCCACACCCGCTGATCCGCAGCCCGCACAACCGAAAACCGGATTTCCGCTTTGGGCGGAAGTCCGGTTTTTTCATAAAATCGCAAAAAACGGCGTCTCGGCGTGACAGTTTGGCGCGAATTTACTAATTTTGCAGGTTGTAAGGCGAAAACACAAAAAAAACTCACGATATTATGCTTACGATAAAGCAAATCCGCGATGACAAAGAGGCCGCCGCACGCAAGCTGGCCAAGAAGGGCGTGGACGCCGCGCCTGTCATCGAAAAGATCATCAGCTTCGACGACCGGCGCAAAGCCCTCCAGCTGGAACTCGACAACACGCTGGCTGCCCAGAACAAGGCCGCCAAGGAGATCGGCGCACTGATGGGCCAGGGCCGCCGCGAGGAGGCCGAGGAGCGCAAACGCTTCGTGGCGGACCTCAAGGAGAAGTCCTCGCGCCTCGAAGCCGAGCTGACCGACGCCCGGCAGGAGTTGCAGTCGGCCATCGTCTCGCTGCCGAACTTCCCCGCCGAGATCGTCCCCGAAGGCAAGACGGCCGAGGACAACCTCGTCGTCAAGCTCGTGGAAAGCTACACCGCGCTTCCGGAAAACCCGCTGCCCCACTGGGAGCTGGCCCGCAAGTACGACATCATCGACTTCGACCTGGGCGTGAAGCTCACCGGCGCGGGATTCCCCGTCTACAAGGGCAAGGGCGCACGGTTGCAGCGCGCGCTGATCAACTATTTCCTCGACTGCAACACGGCGGCCGGCTACCTCGAAGTGGAGCCGCCCGTGATGGTCAACGAGGCTTCGGGCTTCGGCACGGGACAGCTCCCCGACAAGGAGGGGCAGATGTACCACGCCACGGTAGACAACTTCTACCTCGTTCCCACGGCCGAGGTTCCCGTGACGAACATCTACCGCGACGTGATCCTCGAAAAGGAGGATTTCCCGGTGAAGATGACCGCCTACACCCCGTGCTTCCGCCGCGAGGCCGGGTCGTACGGCAAGGACGTGCGCGGACTCAACCGCCTGCACCAGTTCGACAAGGTGGAGATCGTGCAGCTCTCGCTGCCCGAAAAGAGCTACGAGGCATTGGACGGCATGGTGGCCCACGTGGAGAGCATCGTCAAGGCCCTGGGCCTGCCCTACCGCATCCTGCGCCTGTGCGGCGGCGACATGTCGTTCACCTCGGCGCTGACCTACGATTTCGAAGTCTACTCCGAGGCCCAGAAACGCTGGCTCGAAGTGTCGTCGGTATCGAATTTCGAGTCGTTCCAGGCCAACCGCCTCAAACTCCGCTACCGCGACGAGGAGAAGAAAATCCAGCTGGCGCACACCCTCAACGGCTCGTCGCTGGCCCTGCCGCGCATCGTGGCCGCGCTGCTGGAGAACTATCAGACCCCCGAAGGCATCCGCATCCCCGAGGCGCTGATTCCCTACACGGGTTTTGATATTATCAAATAAGTTTTTATATTTGCACACACACATTTAACAATAAACACTCAACACAATGGCTTACAAAATTACCGACTCGTGCGTTGCATGCGGCAGCTGCATCGGCGAGTGCCCCGTAGAGGCTATTTCGGCCGGCGACATCTATGTGATCGACGCCGACAAATGTATCGACTGCGGCACCTGCGCAGGCGTATGCCCGAGCGAGGCGATCGTTTCGGAGTAACACGGAATATCCGAAAGAGAAGCACACCTCGGCAACGGGGTGTGCTTTTTGCGGTTTGAAAAGCCGCTTCCCCCACCCAACAACCAACGAATCATGGGCGATCTCGAAAAAATGAAAGCCGGGCTTTGGCTCCACGCCATCTGTCCTGAAATCGGCGGCGCGCTGCTGCGGACCGAGGAGCTGGTGTTCCGGCTCAACCAGCTGCCCCCGAGCCGCCGGGAGGAGCGGGAGGCGATCATCCGGCAGCTGTTCGGACACGTCGGCAAGTCGGTCTGCATCCACAGCCCGTTCCACTGCGATTTCGGAGCGCAGATTTCGGTCGGCGACCATTTCGTCGGCAATTTCAACCTGACGATCCTCGACGAAGCGCCCGTCACCATCGGCGACCACGTCTTCATCGGGCCGAACGTCGGCATCTACACCGTCAACCACGCCCTGCTGCCCGACCAGCGCAACGCCGGCATCATGCGTTCGCTGCCCATTGCCATCGGCAACAACGTCTGGATCGGAGGCCACACGGTCGTGATGCAAGGCGTGACGATCGGCGACAACACGGTGATCGGGGCCGGGAGCGTCGTCACGCACGACATCCCGGCGGGAGTCGTGGCCGTCGGCTCGCCCTGCCGCGTCCTGCGGAAGATCACCGAGGCGGATCGGGTAACGCCCGTATGAAAAAGAAAAAGCGCTCCGATCCGGGGCGCTTTTACGTCATTGCGAGGAGCGCAGCGACGCGGCAATCCGATTGCTGCGCTGTGGCATTACGGCCCAGATCAAGAATCAGACGAACCCGTCCGATAAGTCCTTCCACAATGAATTTTGAGAGTCTATTAACCCGATTTTCCGTTTCCGGCTCCAACTCTTGATTTGTTTCTCCCGGGCGATTGCATCCCGAACGTTCCGATACTCCTCGACGTAAATCAACTTATGGACGTTATAGCGGCGCGTAAATGCAGACTGACCGGCGGCATGTTCTTTCATACGCCGGGATAACGAGGTCGTAACGCCGACATACAGCACCGTATGCAGTTTATTGGTCAATATATATACATAGCTGCTCTCCATGGCCGACTCTGCGTTTTTTTCGGATTGCCACGTCGCCTGCAGCTCCTCGCAATGACGTAAAACCCCATCATTCTATTCGTAAAGCAAGTACTGCACCCGCTTTTCGCGGTAGCGTTCCACATCGGGAACCCAGCGGGCGCGGATCGCCTCCTCCGAAGCCCCGGCCACGATCATCCCACGCACCCATCCCGCACCGACCAGCTTTTCGAACATCGGGGTGAAGAACCTGTCCCCCAGCCCCAGATCGCGGTAGGCGTCGATCACGTAGCGCAGCGAGAATCCCACTTCGCGGGCCTCGGAGAGCGGCATGCCGCGCAGGTCGACGCCGTGGCACAGCCGGCCTTCGAGCGGCGGATGTTTGGCCCCGGCCGTGGGGCGCGGCGTAAAGGAAAAGGCGCGTCCGGTCATATCGGGATGTCCGTAGATTTCGAACGGGCAGTCCGTTCCGCGTCCGAGGCTCACGACCGTGCCCTCGAAGGGGCACAGCGCGGCGTAGAGATAGACGGCCCGCTGTGTCGGCAGGTTGGGCGACGGAGCGACGGGCAAGAGGTATTCGGTGGCATGGGTGTAGTTGCGGCACTTCACGACCGTCAGGTCGCACGGCTTCGCCCACCCTTCGCCGACGGCCATGCGGGCGATTTCGCCCATCGTCAGTCCGTGGAGCACGGGGACCGGAATCGCCCCGACGCCCGATTTGTACTTCATGTCGAGAACGGGACCGTCGACAAGATGCCCGTTGGGATTGGGGCGGTCGAGCACCACGACCCGGCGGCCGAAATCGGCGCAGGCGTCCATCATCCGCAGCATCGAGATATAATAGGTATAGAAGCGCAGACCCACGTCCTGCATGTCGACGACCAGCACGTCGAACGAGCGCATCGCCTCGTCCGAAGGCTGTTTCGCGTTGCCGTCGTAGAGCGAGCGGATGGGAATGCCCGTCCGGGCGTCGACCGAACTTGCGACCTGCTCCCCGGCATCGGCCGTGCCGCGGAATCCGTGCTCGGGCGAGAAGATCGCCGCGACGGCAAACCCTTCGCCGTGGAGCAGGTCGACCAGATGCACCCGCCCGGAGGCATCGGCTCCCGGCGCGCCGGGCAGCTCCGCCACGGAGGTCTGGTTGGCCAGCACGGCCACGCGCCGTCCCCGCAGCAGCGGGTAATAGGACGCCGTGTCGGTCATGCCGACGTTCACCTGCGCCGGAGCGGCGAAGGCTGCAAAAATGGTGAATACAAGGATAAAAACAGATCGCTTCATAGAGCAAAGATAATATTTTGCACCGAAAAATGCTATCTTTGCGGAAAAGCGCCTCTGCCATGAACCTTCGTAAAACGGATCGCTCCGAGCTGAACCTTTTCCCGGCCCTGTCTTTTCTGGTTGTCTGTTTCATCGGAGGCTATTTCCTTTGGGCAACGAAAGATGCGCTGCCCTCGGAGGCGGACAATACGGATTTTCGCTACGCTCCATCCCGGGCAAAAGAGTTAGCCCAGGAACTCGACTCAATCTATTCCTGCAAATCGGGACCGGGGATGGAGGAGTTTCTGGAGACATGGCATCGGAAATATACGTCCAACGCATCGGCTCCGGGCAACCAGAACGACACGCTGCGTAACGTTTACAATCTCTTTACCACCCTCTTCAATCCCGCCCCGACGCTTCGCCCGAGGGGTTTCCGGAGCGATTCGGCCTACCGCTACGTCGTTATCCAATCGCAATTGACGTTCTGTATCGCAGAGGACGGCATGTTCGATTATTATTACGAAAGCTCCCCTCCTCCCACATTTCCGACCGACGGATTTTACCTTCTCCGCAAAGCGGGAGCCTATTACAGGGTTTTGGACGATTTCCGACCGCAAATCCGGCAAGCGGGGTTAAAACAGCTCTATCTCACCGATGAATACAAGGATGCTCTCGAACTGTTTCTGGAGAAAAACGGATACTGGCCCGACGAAGAGCGGACATCCGCAGAATCGGGCCGGAAGCGGATGCGTTTCCTGCAAAACTACTGGTACGTCATCAACGGGCATTGGGAAGGATGGCATCTCGGAATCCCCGCAATCGGATACATCGTCCTGAACAAATCACTCGACAAGGCCGTTGCCGAGGTAGTGGAAGAGTACAACGGCAGCGGCGTCCTTCTACATAAGACGCATTCGGGCTGGAAAGAAGTGGGCGGACTTTATCATTGGGAGAAATAATCCCTACGCCTGCGCGCCGTATTCCATCAGATAGGCCTTGATGAAGGCGTCCAGGTCGCCGTCCATCACCGACTCCACGGCCGAAGTCTGCACGCCCGTGCGGTGATCCTTCACGCGGCGGTCGTCGAAGACGTACGAGCGGATCTGCGAACCCCACTCGATCTTCTTCTTCGAAGCCTCCAGCGCCTGCTGCGTCGCCATACGCTTGTCCAGCTCGCGCTGGTAGAGTTTCGAGCGGAGGATGCGCATGGCGTTCTCGCGGTTCATCAGCTGCGAGCGCGTCTCCATGTTCTCGATCAGGTACTCGATCGCCTCGCCCGTGTCGGGGTCTTTCGCGTGGTAGCGCAGGCGCACGGCCGTCTCCACCTTGTTGACGTTCTGCCCTCCGGCGCCCGACGAACGGAACGTGTCCCACTCGATGTCGGCGGCATTGACCGTGATCTCGATCGTGTCGTCGACGGCCGGCGATACGAACACCGACGCAAACGTGGTCTGACGCTTGTTGTTGGCGTTGAACGGCGACAGGCGCACCATGCGGTGCACGCCGTTCTCGCTCTTGAGGTAGCCGTAGGCGTATTCCCCCTCGAACTCCAGCGTGCAGGATTTCACCCCGACTTCGTCGCCGGCCTGGAAGTCCAGCACCTTGACCTTATAGCCGTGGGCCTCGCCCCAGCGGGTGTACATGCGCATGAGCATCGACGCCCAGTCGAGCGCCTCCGTGCCGCCCGCCCCGGCGTTGATGTCGAGAATGGCCCCGAGTTTGTCCTCGTCGCGGCGCAGCATGTTGCGCATTTCGAGTTTTTCGATCTTTTCGAGCGTCGCGGCGTAGTGGGCGTCCATCTCCTCCTCGCTGACCACGCCCTCCTTCACGAAGTCGGGCATCAGCTGAAGGTCCTCGGCATCCTTGCGAATGGCGTCGTAATCCTCGACCCATGCCTTGATCCCCGCCACCTTGCGCAGCTGCTCGCGCGCCTTGTCGGGGTTGTCCCAGAAGTTCGGCTCCTGGGTTTTCTCCTCTTCGTTGCGCAGGTCGATGCGCTTCTGGTCGATGTCCAAACAGCGTTCCAGCGCTTCCCGGCGCTGTTCGATCTCCTTGATCTGTTCCGCAAGTACCATAATATGCTCAAAATTTCATGTTCAGTTTCCGTGCGGCGAACTCCAGGATGAAATCCGCCGTGCCCTCGTCGCCCAGCGGCGAGGTGCTGACGCAGAGGTGGTAGGTCGCCGCCTCGCCCCACGTCCGCGAGCTGTAATAGTTGTAATACGAGGCGCGCCGGGCGTCGACGCGCTCCATCATCGCGCGGGCCTCCTCCGCGGTGCATCCCTGCCGGCGGCGGATGCGGCCGATGCGGTCGGCATCGTCGGCCGTGAGGAAGACATTGACGCAGCGCGGATTCTCGCGCAGGATGTAATCGGCACAGCGGCCCACGAAAACCGCCGATTCACGCGCCGCGACGGCGCGGATCACGTCGCTCTGAATCTTGAACAGCGCGTCGTTCGACAGCACGTTCGTCACGCCCCCGTCGTCGCCCACGAACGGCGCCCGCAGGTAGCCGACCACGGTCGAAATCACGCCGCGCGACTCCTTCTCGTCGGCCTTCTCGAAAAACTCGGAGCAGATGCCGCTCTCGCGTGCCGCCAGGTTGATCAGCTCCTTGTCGTAGAGCTTCACGCCCAGCCTGCGGGCGATGATCTCCCCGACGGTCCTGCCGCCGCTGCCCAGCTGGCGGCCGATGTTGATGACGAATTGTTCCATAGTCCTATCCCTCTTTGGCGGCGTTTTCCGCACCGATGGCCCGGAATTTCCGCAGTTGGTAAGTCAGCATGAAGAAAGCAACCAGCGAAGCCAGGAAGTCCGACAGCGGCATCGAGCACCACACGCCCCAGCTGCCGTTCCACTCGGTGCAGACGTCGAAAATGTGCGGCAGGAAGATCAGTCCGGGCATCAGAAACAGCAGCTGGCGCGACAGCGACAGGAAGATCGCCTTGCCGGCCATGCCGATGCTCATAAAGAAGTTGGTGGCCACCATCTGGAAACCGATGATCGGGAAGCAGAAGAAGACGATGCGCATGCCTTCGACCGCCAGGCGGATCAGCTCCTCGTCGGAGGTGAACATTCCCACGGCCAGGCGCGGCATGAACTCGCCGAGGAGGAATCCCGCGGTGGTGACGCACGTCGCGCCGATCATCGTCAGCTTCAGCACGCGCATCATGCGGTCGTACTGCTTCGCGCCGAAGTTGTAACCCGCAATGGGCTGCATGCCCTGGTTGACGCCCAGCACGATCATCACGAAGAAGAACGCCAGGCGGTTGACGATGCCGTAGGCGCCGATCATCAGGTCGCCGCCGTACTCCTTCAGCCCCTTGTTGATGAGGATGACGATGAAGCACGCCGCGAGGTTCATCAGGAAGGGCGACATGCCGATGGCCAGCATGTCGCGCACGATCTTCTTCCGCAGGCGGTAGATGCCGCGGCGGAAGTGGAGAAGCTCCTGTTTGTTCGAAAGGATGCGCAGTTGCCACACGAGCGAGATGACCTGCGCCAGCACCGTGGCGATAGCCGCTCCGCGGATGCCCCAGCCGAAACCGAAAATGAACAGCGGGTCGAGGATCGTATTGATGACCACGGTGTTGATCGTGGCGTACATCGACTTGCGGGGATGCCCCGAGGCGCGCAGCACGGAGTTCAGACCCAGATACATGTGCGTGACCACGTTGCCCAGCAGAATGACGGTCATGTATTCGCGGGCATAGCCGATCGTGGCCTCGCTGGCCCCGAAGAAATAGAGGATCGGGTCGAGGAACAGAAGCGCCGCGAGGCCGAACGCTATGCCGATGATCAGATTGAGCACCAGCACATTGCCCAGCACCCGCTGGGCCGTTTCGTAGTCGCGCTGGCCCAGGCGCATCGAAATCAGCGTCGCGGCGCCCACGCCTACCAGCGAACCGAACGCCGCGGCGAGGTTCATCAGCGGGAAGGTCAGCGCAAGGCCCGAGATGGCCAGCGGCCCGACCCCGTGGCCGATGAAGATGCTGTCGACCATGTTGTAGAGCGACGAGGCCGTCATGGCGATGATCGCCGGCACGGCATATTGCACGAGCAGCTTCCGGATTCGCTCGGTTCCGAGCTCCAAAGCCGCCGATTTTATCTCCGTCATAAGTTATATTCCCTTAAAAATTCCATTACCGGCCCGCACGTACGGCGCGCACGCCCGGGGCTGCCTCACAGCACGCTATGCGCCAGCAGTTCGCGGCTGAATCGCGCGGGGTAATAAATATCGCAAATGTAATGCTTGGGGCAAGTGAAGCTCCACCCTTCGGCGCTCCGGTATTCGTAGTCATTCCCCCGGCTGATCCGCTCGGCCGGGTAGCAGCGGCGCTCGATGAGCGGAATGTCGATCTGCGAGAAGAACCGCCGCATCGCCACGTCGATGTACAGCCCCGTTCCTTTCAGCGCGACGCCGAGCCGCAATTCGCTGCCCGCACGCGAGGTCTCCCGTACGACGCACCACTCCAAAGGCATCCGGGCGGGCAGGCCGAACTGCACCCTGAAAAACCGCAAGGTATTGTACCGGTATGTCTCCATGTCTCTGTCCTTATCAGATAAAACGTTACAAATTCCCTGAAAATTCCGTTTTCGCCGCGGCCGGGTACTCCGGCGTGGCGCCCGCGCACGAACAGACGAAAGCCGCGACCTTCGACGCGAACGCCTGGGCCGGCCAGATGTCGTACCCGGCGGCCAGCATCGCGCAAAACGCTGCCGTGAACGAATCGCCCGCACCGACCGTGTCGACAGGGCGGACACGTTCCCCGCGGGGAATCACATAGGCCGAAATCCGGTTCCGGGTGAACACGCGGCTGCCCTCGGCGCCCTCGGTGAGGATGACCATTTCGAGGTTCTCCCGGCGGTCGAGCAACTCCCGGCACAGCCCGCCCGGATCGGCGGCGGGACATCCGGTCAGGCATCCGGCCACGCGCGGAGCCTCCTCGTCGCTGATCTTCAAAATATTGCAGCGAGCCATCGACTCCTCCAGCACCTCCCGCGAGAAGAAATCCTGCCGCAGGTTGACGTCGAACACGCGCAGCGTCGGCCGCTCCCGGCGAATCACCCCGTCGAGAAACCGGACGACGGTAGCGTGCGACGCCGCGCTGCGCTGCGCCAGCGAACCGAAGCAGACCACATCGGTCCGGGCGGCCAGCCGGGCCAGCGCATCCGACCACGTCATTGCATCCCATGCGCCGGGCAGAATCTCGTAGGCGTTGACCCCGGCGGCATCCCGGCGTTTGTCGACGACGCCGGTAGGCAGCTCCCCGACGCGGCAAAGCCCGTCGCAAAGCCCGCGGGCCTCCAGTTCGGCCGACACCGCGCGGCCGCGCTCATCGTCCCCGACCGCGCTGACCACATGCACCTCCGCCGCATCCGGGCCGGAAATCAGCCGGGAGCACTTGAGGAAATGATCGGCGAAATTGGCCGGCGCGCCGCCGAAGGTATATTCGTCCGTCACGACATCGTGGTCGTAAAGCACCTCGCCCAGTCCGACGGCTACGATCTTGTCCGGATTCCCCATACCAGCAGGCGTTTTATTCCAGTTCCCAGTCCGTGCCGTCCTTGCGGTCCTTGACGCGGATGCCGGCGGCCGTGAGTCCGTCGCGGATGCGGTCCGAGGCGGCCCAGTCCTTCGCCGCGCGGGCTTTCAGGCGTTCGTCCAAAAGCATCTCGACCAGCGGCGTCACGTAGTCGCGCCCCGAAGCCGTCCCGGTGGCCTTCTCGTCGCGCAGGCCCAAGATGTCGAAAGCGTAGCGACGCACGGTAGCCGTCAGCGCCGCGAGGTCGGCGGCCGTGATCGTCTGCGAGCCGTCGGCCAGCTGGTTGATCGTGCGCACCCAGTCGAACAGCGCCGAAATGACCATCGGCGAGTTCAGGTCGTCGTCCATCGCCTCGGCGCAGCGCGTCTCCAGCTCGGCGGGATCGACCGTCGAGACCTCCGCGGGTTTGATCTTCCCGAGCGTCTCGATGCCCTTCATCAAGCGGTCCAGCCCCTTCTCGGCGGCTTGCAGGGCCTCGTTCGAGAAATCGAGCGTCGAGCGGTAGTGGGCCTGGAGCACGAAGAAGCGGATCGTCATGGGCGAATAGGCCTGCGAAAGCTTCGGGTGCGACCCGGTGAAGAACTCCTCCAGCGTGATGAAGTTGCCCAGCGACTTGCCCATCTTCTGCCCGTTGACCGTCATCATGTTGTTGTGCAGCCAGTAGCGGGCCGAATCGTGGCCCAGCGCGGCGGTCGACTGCGCGATCTCGCACTCGTGGTGCGGGAACATCAGGTCCATGCCGCCGCCGTGGATGTCGAAACGCTCCCCGAGGTAGCGCGTGGACATCGCCGAGCACTCCATGTGCCAGCCCGGGAAACCGTCGCCCCAGGGCGACGGCCACCGCATGATATGCTCGGGCGACGCCTTCTTCCACAGCGCGAAGTCGTAGGAGTGGCGTTTGTCCGACTGCCCGTCCAGCTCGCGCGTGTTGGCGACGATGTCGTCGAGGTTGCGCCCCGACAGCCTGCCGTAGTTGTATTTGGCGTTGTACTTCTCCACGTCGAAGTAGACCGACCCGTTCGCCTCGTAGGCATAGCCGTCGGCCAAAATCCTCTTCACGAACTCGATCTGCTCGATGATGTGTCCCGAGGCATAGGGTTCGATCGAGGGGGTCTCGACGTTGAGCGCGTCCATCGCCCGGTGGTAACGCTCCGTGTAGTAGTGCGCCACCTCCATCGGCTCCAGCTGTTCGAGCCGGGCCTTCTTGGCGATCTTGTCCTCGCCCTCGTCGGCGTCGTGCTCCAGATGGCCCACGTCGGTGATGTTGCGCACGTAGCGCACCTTGTAGCCCGAAGCCTTGAGGTAACGGAACAGCAGGTCGAACGTCACGGCGGGCCGGGCGTGGCCCAGATGCGGATCGCCGTAGACCGTGGGACCGCAGACATACATGCCCACGCGGCCCGGAACGAGCGGCTCGAAGACCTCCTTGCGGCGGGTGAGCGTATTGTAAAGTACGAGTTTGGAATCCATAATCGCAAATTAACGTTTTGAACGGGTAAAGGTACGAATTTTTACACGGAAACCGAAAAATAAATCGTACCTTTACGCCGATTATTATGAAATTTCAAGACTTACGACTCTCCGAGCCGCTGTTGCGCGCCATCGGAGAAAAGGGGTACACAGATCCCACCCCCATTCAGCAACAAGCCATTCCTCCCGTACTCGAAGGCCGCGACCTCCAGGGCTGCGCCCAGACCGGAACGGGCAAAACCGCAGCTTTCACGCTGCCGATGCTCCAACTTTTAGCCGCCGAACCGGCCCCCAAGGGACGCCGCCCGATCCGCGCCCTGGTGCTCACCCCGACGCGCGAACTGGCCATCCAGATCGACGAGTGCTGCCGCGACTACGCCCGCTACACCCCCATCCGCCACTGCGTGATCTTCGGCGGCGTCAACCAGCGTCCGCAGGTCGACGCGCTCCAGAAGGGCGTGGACCTGCTGGTGGCCACCCCGGGCCGCCTGCTCGACCTGATCGGGCAGGGTTACGTGACGCTCGACACGATCCGTTTCTTCGTGCTCGACGAGGCCGACCGCATGTTGGACATGGGCTTCATCCACGACATCCGCCGCATCCTGCCGCTGCTCCCCGAACGGCGTCAGACGCTCTTCTTCTCGGCCACGATGCCCGAGTCGATCGCCGCGCTGGCCGCGAAAATCCTCCGCAACCCGGTGCTGGTCACCGTCACGCCCCCGGCGTCGGTGGTCGAGACCATCGCGCAGACGGTTCATTTCGCCGAAAAAGCCGAAAAAAGCCAGCTGCTGATCGACCTGCTCTCGGCATCCGACGCCCAGCAGGTGCTCGTATTCTCGCGCACGAAGCACGGCGCCGACAAGCTGGCCAAAATCCTGAACCGGGCCGGCATCCGGTCGTGCGCCATCCACGGCAACAAGTCGCAGAACGCCCGCGTGAAGGCCATGAACGATTTCAAGTCGGGCGAGTGCCGGGTGATGATCGCCACCGACATCGCCGCCCGCGGCATCGACATCGACCAGCTGCCGCTGGTGATCAACTACGAACTGCCGGAGGTGGCCGAAACCTACGTCCACCGCATCGGCCGCACGGGCCGCGCGGGACACGAGGGCGCGGCGTGGTCGTTCTGCTCGGAGGACGAGTTCGAGTATCTCTGCGACATCCAGAAACTCACCGGACTTACGATCCCCACCGAGGGACCGGTTCCGGAATATGCCCTGCGCAAGGCCGCCCCGGCACGGAAACCCGCGCAGAAGGCCGCACAGCGTCCCGCCCGCACCCAGGAGCCGAAACCGGCCCGGAACGCCGGAGCCAAATCCGCACAGCGTCCCGCCCGGGATGCGGACGCCGGACAGCAGCCTGCGCAGCGGCCGGCCCGCAACACGGAGCAGAAGGCCACCCGCAATGCCGCGAAGACGCCGCAGTCTGCGCAAAATCCGGCGCAGCCCGAGGCCGGGGCGACTTCCCGCCCGTCGCGCCCGCGTCGCAGACGGGGCACGCGTCCCGCACCGGGAACGCCCATCGAGCCGGCCGGAAAAACCGCCTCCCGCCCCGCCGACGCGACGCGCGGGCAAGCCCCGAAGCAAGGCTCCGGCAACGCCGCGAAAGCCGCCGGGAACAAATCCGCCGCCACCGCAGCGCCGAAAAACGCCCCCAACCCGGCTCCGGCCCCTTCGGCAAAGCCGTCCCGCCGCCGCAAACGCAGAGGGTCGGGGAACGCCGCCGGGTCCGCGGCTACCGCCATCGCCGCACCGGCGGCAACGGCCGAGGCCCCGCAGAAAAAATGGTGGAAAAGGTGGCTGTAAACGCATTTCGCGTAATAAGGTTGGAAAAAACGCGTTAAATCATTACTTTTGCACGATAAGTAGTTACGAAAAAAGTTTTCTCGGATATGCACTTTTACAAACGCTGGAACAACATCACGGGCTGGGCCGTATTCGCCGTCGCGGCGATGGTCTATCTGATGACGATGGAACCCGTCTCAAGCCTCTGGGACTGCTCGGAGTTCATCGCGACGTCCTACAAACTCGAAGTGGGACACCCGCCCGGAGCCCCGCTGTTCATGATGCTGGCGCGCCTGGCCACGCTCTTCGCCTTCGGAAACCCCGACTACGTGGGCATCGCCGTCAACGCCATGAACTCGCTGGCCAGCGCCTTCTGCATCCTGTTCCTGTTCTGGACCATCACCCACCTGGCACGGCGTCTGGTGACGCGCGACGGCGCGCAGCTCACCGCCGCCAACACATGGGCCGTCCTGGGCGCCGGAGCCGTCGGGGCCCTGGCCTACACCTTCACCGACACGTTCTGGTTCTCGGCCGTCGAGGGCGAGGTCTACGCGCTCTCGTCGATGTTCACGGCGCTGGTCGTGTGGCTGATGCTCAAATGGGAGGAGCAGGCCGACGAACCCCACTCCTCGCGCTGGATCGTGCTGATCGCCTACCTGATGGGCCTCTCGATCGGCGTGCACATCCTCAACCTGCTCTGCATCCCCGCGCTGGTCTTCATCTACTACTTCCGCAAGACCGCCACGGTGACCTGGCGAGGCATCGCCCTCTCGACGCTCGTGTCCGGGGCGATGATCGTCTTCGTCAACAACATCATCATCCCCTACACCGTCTGGATCGGGGCGCAGATCGACACACTGTTCGTCAACACGTTCGGCCTGCCGGTCAACTCGGGCATCACGCTCTTCGCGCTGGCGCTGATCATCGGCCTGGGATGGGCCGCATGGGCCGCCCACAGACGGGGCCGCGTGCTGCTCAACATCATCCTGCTCTCGACGACCATGATTCTCGTCGGCTATTCGTCCTACGCCTCGGTGACCATCCGCGCCGCGGCGAACCCGCCGATGAACTCCAACAACCCCAACAACCCCCACGCCCTGCTGTCGCTCCTGAACCGCGACCAGTACGGCGACCGCCCGCTGCTGTACGGCGCGCAGTATTCGGCTCCCCCCGAGGGCGTGAAGGAGAAGAAGGTGTGGTATCTGGACGAGGACGGCAAGTACAAGACCGCCACGGTGCTCACGGGCTACACCCACGCTCCGGAGTTCATGCAGCTCTTCCCCCGCATGTGGAACTACTCGAAGGGCGAAAAGGCCTACAAGGAGTGGGCCGCCTACCGCACCAAGACCGAGACGCTGCGCGACGACAAGGGCGAGGTCCTGCGCGACGCACAGGGGCGTCCCATGCGCGGCGAGACGCTCGACTTCGGACGCAAACGGGCCTACACCGACTCCTACGGCGAAACCCGCACGGTCACCGAACCGACGTTCTGGGAAAACGTCCATTTCTTCTTCAACTACCAGCTTTCGTACATGTACTGGCGCTATTTCATGTGGAACTTCGTGGGACGCCAGAGCGACATACAGCCTTCGCGCACGACGATCACCGACGGCAACTGGCTCTCGGGTATCCGCTGGATCGACGAGAAATACGTCGGCCCGCAGGACAACCTGCCGCGCGAAATCGCCGAAAACAAGGGCCGGAACACCTATTATTTCCTCCCCTTCCTGCTGGGACTCATCGGACTCGTCTACCAGTTGAACCGCGACCAGCGCAACTTCTCGATCGTGCTGTGGCTGTTCGTGATGATGGGCATCGCGCTGGTCTTCTACTTCAACACCTCGCCCGGCGAGCCGCGCGAACGCGACTACGTCTATGCGGGATCGTTCTACGCATTCTCGATCTGGATCGGATTCGGCGTGCTGGCCCTGCGCGACCTGATCGCCCGGCTCTCGAAGCGCGACAACGTGGCGACGGCAGCCGCGGCAACGGTCGTCGCAATGAGCGTCCCGGCCATCCTCGCGGCCCAGAACTGGGACGACCACGACCGTTCGCACCGCACGATGGCCCGCGACATCGGCTGGAACTACCTCCAGTCGACGCTCCCCAACTCGATCATCCTCAACTATGGCGACAACGACACCTTCCCGCTGTGGAACAATCAGGAGGTCTACGGCGTGCGCCCCGACGTGCGGATTATGAACACCTCCTACCTCGGCGGCGAGTGGTACATCGACGAGATGAAGACCAAGGCCAACGACGCCCCCGGCGTCCCCTTCTCGCTGCCCAAGCACAAGTACACCTTCAACAACGACATGATCTACGTCACCAACAGCATCGACCGCCCGGTGGAGATCAAGGAGGTGATCGACTTCGTGCGCAGCGACGACCCCCGCAGCAAGGTCAAACTCGCCGACGGCACGCTGGCCGACTACATCCCCGCCAAGCGCATCGCCCTGCCGGTGAACAAGGAGAACGCCCTGGCGTCGGGCATCGTGGCCGAAAAGGACCGCGACAAGATGGTCGACACGGTGTTCATCAACATCAAGAAAAATTCGCTGGACAAGAACCAGCTGATGATCCTCGACATGCTGGCCAACTTCGACTGGAAACGCCCGATCTACATGACGCAGGTCTACATTCTCCAGGACTTCGGGCTGATGGACTACCTCCAGTTCGACGGCTACGCCTACCGCCTGGTGCCGATCCTCACCCCGACGCAGAACCCCTACGAGATCGGACGCATCGACGCCGACTACGCCGCGCCGCTGCTGCGCGACACGTTCCGCTACGGCAACCTCAAAGACCCGCGGGTCTACGCCGACTACTTCATCCAGTACAACCTTTCGGCCTCGCACGCCCGCGACGCCTTCGCCCGCGTGGCCAAGGAGCTGCTGCGGCAGAACCGCGTCGCAGAGGCCGTCGAGCTGCTCGACCTGGGGCTGGAGCGGATGCCGACCTCGCAGGTGCGCTTCACCGACACCAACACCTACCCCTTCCTGGAGGCCTATTACGCCGCTTCGGCCATGGGCGACAAGGAAGCCGCCGCGAAGGGCGACGCCCTCTTGAGGGAGTATGCCCAGACGCTGATCGAATACATCGAGCACTACCTCCGTTTCGAAGGGGCGCAGGGCGACATGGTCTCGGGCCTTATCGACGAGAAGCTCGACCAGCTGGGCGACATCTACTACCTGGCCAGCTACGCCGACCGCAAGGAGGTGGTGGCCGAACTGAACGACTACTACCGTTCGCTGGGGGTCTCCGAGGAGAACCTGATCGACGTGGGCGACAAACGCCAGCAGCCCGACTCGGCGCTGCTGCCCGCCGCGAAATAACCGGAACCGGAAATGAAATAACGCGCGTAACGCTTCTGTTACGTGCGTTATTTTTATGCTGCCGCCCCCACCCGGAACGGATTTCGGGCAGGCCAAAATCCGGTTCCGCGGTTAAAACCGACATTTTTTGAGCCTGAACACTCCCAATTGCCCTCACCTTTCACTATATTTGCAAAATAAACCGTTTTTCACGAATCCAAACCCTGAACTTATGCCGCTTTTCATTCCGGAAGACTATACGGCCAAGCTCGCTCCCGAAACGATGGAGCAGGCCATCACCTATCTCAAGGAGATTTTTCCCGACATGCTGGCCCGCCGCCTGCGCCTACGCCGCGTCACGGCGCCGTTGTTCGTCCTTTCGGGCACGGGCATCAACGACGACCTGAACGGCGTGGAGCGCGCCGTGTCGTTCCCGATCCGCGATCTGGGCGACCGCCGGGCCGAGGTGGTGCACTCGCTGGCCAAATGGAAACGCATGAAACTGGGGACCTACAAGATCGCCCCGGGATACGGGCTGTACACCGACATGAACGCCATCCGCGCCGACGAGGAGCTGGACAACATCCACTCGCTCTACGTCGACCAGTGGGACTGGGAACGCACGATGCGCCCCGAAGAGCGCAACCTGAACTTCCTGAAAGCGACCGTCGAAACGATCTACGAGGCGATGAAAGCCGTCGAGGAGGAGGTTTACGAACTCTATCCGCACATCACGCCCATACTGCCCGAGCGAATCACGTTCCTGCAGGCCGAGGAGTTGTTGCAGGAGTTCCCCGCGCTGACGCCCAAGGAGCGCGAGCAGGCGGCGGCCCGCAAATACGGCGCGCTGTTCCTCATCGGCATCGGCGGCGAACTTTCCGACGGGCAGCGGCACGACGGACGCGCCCCGGACTACGACGACTGGAGCACCCCGACCGAAGGCGGTTACAAAGGGCTCAACGGCGACATCATCGTGTGGAACCCGGTGCTGGAGAGCGCCTTCGAACTTTCGAGCATGGGCATCCGCGTCGACGCCGAGGCCCTCGAACGCCAGCTTGCGATCTGCGGATGTCCCGAGCGGCGCGAAATGGAGTTCCACCGCCTGCTGCTCGAAGGACGGCTGCCGCTCTCGATCGGCGGCGGCATCGGCCAGTCGCGCCTCTGCATGTTCTACCTGCGCTGCGCCCATATCGGCGAAGTCCAGGTCAGCATCTGGCCCGAGCGGATGATCGCCGAGTGCGCCGCCCACGGCATCTACCTCAAGTGAGGCGGCTCCTCGAAAGCGCCCCGGTCCCTCGCCGAAAGCCGACCGCCCCGCGGAAACGCTCCGGCTGCTCCGGATTAAGAAAAAGCCCCCGCTCTCGGAGCGGGGGCTTTGCTTATTTTCCGGCGGCAGGCTGGTCCGGAGTCTGGCCGTTCTTGTTCTTGTTGTAAAGGAAACGCTTGATCTTGTGCGTGGGGGTCTTGATGAAATCCTCCTTCTCCTCGACGACCTCCGAGATCCGCGAAAAACGGTTGACCTTGGCGTTGACGAAATCCATGATCTCCTTCTTCAGCTGTTCGGTCTTGGCCTCCCAGGCCTCCTTCTTGCTCTCCCACTCCTCGCGCCAGTCGTCGATCATCGACTCGATCTCCTCGCGGTTGAAGTGCACCAGGGCGATCAGGCGGCCCTCCTGCTCCGTGACGATCGAATCGGCGATGCAGACGTGCGAGTTGAGCACCGTCTCGATGTCCTCGGGATAGATGTTCTCGCCGCCGGGACCCACGATCATGTTCTTCAGACGGCCCTTGATGTAGAGCCAGCCGTCCTTGTCCAGCTCCCCGAGGTCGCCCGTGCGGAACCATCCGTCGGCCGTGAAAACCTCCTTCGTGGCCTCGGGATTCTTGAAATAGCCCACCATCGCGCTCGGCGTGCGGGCCACGATCTCGCCCTGACGGGTCTCGGGGTTGACGTTCTCCAGCCGCAGTTCGACGCCCGGGGCCTGGGGACCGGTCGATCCCAGCCGCACCATCGAAGGGGCCGCGCCGGCCAGCAGCGGTGCGGTCTCGGTCAGCCCGTAGCCGATGGCATAGGGGACGCGGGCTTCGAGCAGGAATTTCTCGGCCCCGCCGTCGAGTTTCGCACCCCCGATTCCCAGGAAGCGCAGACGGCCGCCGAAGAGCTTCATCAGTTTCCCGCCCGCGACGCGGTGGAGGTAGCGGCGCATGAAGCCGATGCGGTAGAGCGTGCGCCAGAAGGAGTTGGAATTGAACTTGGCGAGCACCTGGTGGCGGTAGATTTTCTCGATGATCAGCGGCACGATCAGCATGACCGTCGGGCGGATCGCCCGCAGGGCGGGCATCAGCGCCGAGGCCGTGGGCGGACGATCTAGATAGACCACCCGCGCGCCCATCGAGAAGGGATAGATCATGCCGATGGAGCACTCGTAGGTGTGCGAGAGGGGCAGCACCGAAAGGAACGTGTCGCCGCCGTCGACCGGGAAGATCGAGGCGGAGATATCGACCTGCGCGCAGAGCGCCGCATGGGTCAGCATCACGCCCTTGGGCTTCGAAGTGGTTCCCGACGTGTAGATGATCACGGCCAGGTCGTCGGGCCGGGGAACGCCCGTCGAGCCTTCCCCGCGGACGCGCTGCGAGATGACGCCGAGGTTCTTGGTGCGGACCGCCACGTTGAGCCGCTCGATGGTCTGCTTCGAGAGCTTGGTGAAAAGTTTGTCCGACACGAGCAGGGCCTTGGCCTCCGAATGCTCGATGATCATGTCCAGCTCCTCGCCCGAGAAGTCGGGCAGGATCGGCACGGCCACCATGCCCGCCGACGTGACGGCGAAATAGCTGATGCCCCAGTTGGGCATGTTGCTGCTCAGGAGAGCCACCTTGTCCCCGGCGCGAAGCCCCGCTCCGGTGAGGATTTCCTGCACCCTGGCGATACGACGGCCCACCTCGGCATAAGTCACGTCATCGCCCTCGTACATCGAGAAAGCGACCTTCGACGCGAACTTCTCCACGCTGTTGCGGACCAGTTCGTACAGTGTATTGATAGTCATCATGTGTTCTTTTTTAGCTACGTTCGGATAACGCAAAAGTTTGGGGCGAAATTACTAATTTCCGGCTAAAAAACGCTATTTTTGACATAAATTATCACGATGATCGACCATCTGTACATCAAACGGCTCGCCGCCGGCGCAGGGTTCGACCTCTGCGGCATCGCCCCGTGCCGCCATCTGGCCGAAAACGAAGCACTGTTCCGCGCATGGCTGGCCCGCGGCCGCCAATCGTCGCTGGGCTATCTGGAACGCAACGTCGACAAACGCTTCGACGCGCGCCGGCTGGTCGAAGGCGCACGCACGGCCGTGGTCTGCGCCGTGTCGTACAAAAACCGCGTCGGCGAGGGCTATCCGCCCGGGCACCGGACGAAGGTGGCCTCCTACGCCTGCGCGGCGGATTACCACGCCACCCTCCGGACGATGCTCGGCGGGATGCTCGACGCCCTGCGCGCGGCGCACCCCGGCCTGGGAGGCCGCGCCTTCGTCGACACCGCGCCGCTGGCCGAAAAGCAGCTGGCCGTAGAGGCCGGGCTGGGGTGGATCGGCCGGCAGTCGCTGCTCGTCACGCCGCAATACGGGAGCTACGTCGTGCTGGGCGAGCTGATTCTCACCGAAGAGACCGACCGCTACGACGCGCCGTTCGAAGGGTCGCGCTGCGGAACCTGCCGCAGCTGCATCGACAACTGCCCCACGGGAGCCGTCGCCCCGGACCGGACCATCGACACGGGCCGCTGCATCTCGTGCCGCACCATCGAGCGGGAACAGCCCGGTCAAACGGACCTTCACGGCTGGATCTTCGGCTGCGACGCGTGCCAGAGCCTCTGCCCCTGGAACCGCCGCGCCCCGCAGCACCGCAACGCGGCGTTCGATACCGTGTTCGACCCGCTGGCGATGGACGCCGCGACGTGGCTCGGCATGGACGAGGCGGCGTTCGAAGCCCTCTGCGGCCGCACGCCGCTGACGCGCAGCGGACTGGTCCGTATTCGGGAAAACGCCCTTCGAAACGCCGAACCCGAAGAGCCGTCGGAACGCTGAACCTGCTCCCCCGCTCCGGCACGAAAAAGCGGGTTCCGGAAATCCGGAACCCGCTCTGCGGTTTATTTCATGGGGCCGGAGGCTCACTGTCTGCTGCCCTTCGGAAAACCCGGCAGGCCGCCCTCTTCCTCCTGCGGCCCGCAGGCTATTTGGTCAGTTCGGCCAACGCGGCTTTCGCACTCTCGACAGCCGGTCCCGCCGTCACCTTCCGGAAGGCCTCGATGGCCTGCGGCTTCATCTCCTTGGCGTTGTAGGCGGCGCCCAGCGTCAGGTACATCAGGCTCACATCCTCGGGATCGGTCTGCACCTTGGCGGCAGCCTCGCCCAGCTCGATCACCTTGTTGTAATCCTTCTTGCTGGCATAAGCCTGCAAGCGGACCTTCTGCGCCAGAGCGTTTTCGGCGTTCTTCGCCAGCAGCGCGTCGGCCATCGCGATGATACCGTCGAAATCGTTGGCAGCCTGAAGCGTGGCCACCTTGTTATTGGTGTAGAGGGCGATCATCTCCTTGGCCTTGGCGGCGTCATCGGCATACTTGGGGTGCGTCTTGGCGGCCACCGCCTCGTAGATGTCCATACCCTTCTCGTACTCGCCCATCTCGCAGTAGCTCATGGCGAGGTTCAGCGCCATCGCGGTATTGTCCGGGTCGGCCTTGTAGCCCTTCTCGAACACGCCTGCGGCGGTCGCATAGTCCTTGTTGTTGAAAGCGTCGCCGCCCTGAATCTGATAGATCTTGGCCACCCAGCCGTTGGCCTTGGCCATCTGGCTCATGTCGCCGTAGAGTTCGGCCAGCTCCGCCGATTTGGTGAAATTCTTCAGCGCCTCGTCGTAGTTCTTGGTCCGGATCGCTCCGCCGCCCATCATAAAGTAGCATTTGGGAAGCGTCGTCTTGGCCGTGGCCACCAGCGACGCAGCCTCCTCGCTGTCCAGCCCCTGCTCGATCACCTGTTCGAACTTCGCGGCCGCGCCTGCGAAATCCTTGGCGCCGAAAGCTGCTGCGGCTTCGTTGTAGATTGCAGTAACATCCTGCGCCGAGAGCGACACCGCCGCCAACAGCGCGACAACCGATACAAATAACTTTTTCATTGCTTTTCTATTCGATTTTATAAGTTTTTCAGTTCATGCGCCCCTGTCCGAAACGCGTTGGATGCAAAAGTATAAAAAAAATTCCTTTTTTACCAAATCTATCCGCGCAAACCCGCGAAAAAACCGTTCATCAACTCCTCGCACTCCTCCCGGAGCACCCCCCGCGCCACGGTCGTCCTGGGGTGGAACACCGCCTCGGAGTAACGCCGGAAGCCCTTCTTGGGATCGTCGGCGCCCCACACCACGCGGCTCACCTGCGCCCATCCGATCGCCCCGGCACACATGATGCACGGCTCGACCGTGACGTAGAGCGTGCACTCCTGCAAATACTTGCCCCCGAGCGTCGCGGCAGCGGCCGTGAGGGCCTGCATCTCGGCGTGGGCCGTGGGGTCGGCCAGGGTTTCGACGAGGTTGTGCCCCCGCCCGATCACCGCACCGCCGGCCACGACGACCGCACCGATGGGCACCTCCTGTTGTTTTAACGCCTTTTGCGCCTCGTTTAGTGCCAGGCGCATGAATTTTTCGTCGGTTTCGTGCTGTTCCATGCCGGATTGTTTTCGGCAAAAGTAACCATTTTTTCCGAAGAACGCACCCCGCGCCCGGCAAACGACGCCCGGAAGCGACGCAGGCGCATCAATTTCGATTCAAAACACACCTTCTTCCAAAAAGAAAAAATCAAAGAAATGCTTGCATTTTATTGCATAATTTCTATATTTGCAAATGGAATAGTCCACAAAACCCTTAAATTCAATTTGCTTCTACGAAAGAACACACATCCGGCCCAAAAAACGGCCCAAACCATGCACTCTGTATTTCGAAACCACACCAATTACTAACCAGAACCAATTAAAACCATTATGGAAGAAACTCGCCAAAAAGCACCCGGGAACGGGCATTTTCCGGCAGTCCTGCGATTCGTCGCCGCGCTGCTGCTGTCCGGAACCCTATGCCTCGCGTGGGGGGGGGAAATCTCCTCGCACAAATCCGGAGCATTTATGTAACGGTAGATGCAGCCGATGCAAGCATCCGGGAGGTCCTCGAATCAATCGAGGCGCAGAGCGATCTGCGGTTCATCTATGCGGATGAAGTAAAACCGATCCTGACCAAGGTCGTAACGGTCAGGGAGAAAAACGTAAGCGCAAACCGGATTCTCGACCAGATCCTGCCCGACGTCGGCCTTCAGTATTCGGTCAGCGGCACGCAGGTCCGCATCTACCAGGCCGCCAGCGGTTCGCGCGACGTCGCCCAAACGGTCAGCGGCACGGTGATCTCCGGCACCGACAACTCCCCGCTGGCCGGCGTGATGATCTACGTCGAAGGAACGACGGCCGGCACGATCACCAACGGCGACGGCTCGTACACCTTCACCATTCCCGCCAAATCGAAATACGTGACCTTCTCGTACGTCGGTTTCGACACGAAGAAGCTCCACGTCGAGGACACCGAGCTGTTCAAACTCGTATCGCTCGCCGAGCAGAGCAACGCGCTCGACGAAGTCGTGGTCATCGGCTACGGCACGCAGAAAAAGGAGTCGATGGTCGCCTCGATCACCTCCGTAAAACCCTCCGACCTGAATATCACCTCCAGTTCGCTGACCACGGCGTTCGCCGGCAACATCGCCGGCATGATCTCGCGCCAGACCTCGGGCGAACCCGGCTACGACAGCGCCTCGTTCTACATCCGCGGCATTTCGACCTTCGGGTCGAGCAACGCGCCGCTGATCATCCTCGACGGCGTGGAGGTGTTGAGCAACATGCTCAACAACATGCCTCCCGAGTCGATCGAGTCGTTCTCGGTGCTCAAGGACGCCCAGGCGACCTCGGTCTACGGTTCGCGCGGCGCCAACGGCGTCATCCTCATCAACACGAAAAACGGCCGCAACTCGGAGAAGATGAACGTCTCGGTCCGTCTGGAAAACACCTTCTCGATGCCCACGATGGTACAGCAGGTGGCCGACGGCGTGACCTACATGCAGCTCTACAACGAGGCCGTCTTCAACACCGCCAAGGAGACCGGAACGCTCCACGCCTACCAGCCGTTCTACTCGGCCGACAAGATCAACGGCACGAAGGCGGGGCTCAACAAGTACCTCTATCCGAACAACGACTGGTACGACCTGATGTTCAAGGATTTTTCGGTCAACCAGAACCTCAACCTCAACATCCGCGGCGGCGGCCGTAAGGTCAGCTACTTCCTCAACGCAGCGGTTTCGAACGAAAACGGCATCATCGCCGACATCGAGCAGAACCCCTACGACGTGAAGATGAACCACCAGAAATACATCTTCCAGAGCAACGTCAGCGCCAACATCACCAAGACGACGGTCGTCGGCATCAAGGTCAACGCCCAGCTGGAGTACAACACCCGCCCGATCGAGGACATCGGCAACCTGTTCTACTACTCGATGCGCGCCAATCCGGTGCGTTTCCCGGCCACGCTCCCGGCCGAGGAGGGCGACACGTTCGTGCGCTACGGCAACAACGCCTCGTGGGACACCGGCGCCACCGACCTCAACCCGCTGGCCAAGCTGTCCCGCGGCTACGGCAAGCGCTACTACTCCTACATGACGACGGCCTTCACGCTGGACCAGAACCTGGATTTCTTCACCAAGGGCTTGAGCGCCAACCTCACGGCGTCATTCTACAACTACACCTATTCGGCGACCTACCGCACGGCAACCCCCTATTATTTCAAGGTCGAGGACGGCAGTTCGCTCAACCCCGACGGCACGGCCAATCTCATCACCAACTCGATCGGCGACACGGGCACGACCTACCTGACCAGCACCGACGGCAACGGCGGCCACCGCCGCTACGCGCTGCAAGCCTCGCTGAACTACGCCCGCAAATTCGGCAAACACGACGTGGGAGCCATGTTCGTCTACCGCATGAACGAGAAGAAGAACAACATCGCCGGCACGAGCGAGGAGAACCTGCTGCCCTACCGCGAGCAGGGCATGGCAGGCCGCGTGACCTACGGATTCGACAACCGCTACCTGTTCGAGGCCAGCTTCGGCTACAACGGCTCGGAGAACTTCGCTCCCGGCAAACGCTGGGGTTTCTTCCCCTCGGCGGCGGCCGGCTGGGTGATCTCCAACGAGTCGTTCTGGGACGGCATCCGCAAGACGGTCAGCAACCTGAAGATCCGCGTATCGTACGGTCTGGCGGGCAACGACGCCTTGGGCGAGCGCTTCCCCTACCGCTCCATCGTGGCCATGGGCGAGGAATCGGGATTCTACTACAACTGGAACTCCCAGGGCAAAGGCCCGAAGATCACCACCTACGGCAACCCCAACGCGACGTGGGAGGAGGCCAAGAAACTCGACGTCGGTCTCGAACTGGGACTGTTCAACGCGCTGAACATCGAAGCCGCCTACTTCACCGAAGACCGTACGGGCATCTTCATGCGGCGCACCTCGCTGCCTTCGTCGACGGGCCTGCTGGGCGTTACGCCCTACGGCAATATCGGACGTGTGAAATCGCACGGCGTCGACCTTTCGGCCGTCTACAACAAGCAGTTCAACAAGGACTGGTCGCTGAGCCTGCGCGGCACGTTCACCTTCTCGCGCAACGAAGTGGTCGAGAAGGATGAAGGCGACCTGATGTACGACTACATGTCGGTCGTGGGACATCCGGTCAACGCCATCACCGGCGTGCTGGTCGCCGACGGGCTGTTCACCTCGCAGGAGGAGATCGACAACTCGCCCAAACAGCAGTTCGGCAACTACACGGTCGGCGACATCAAGTACCGCGACCTGAACGGCGACGGCATCGTCGACGGCAACGACGTGACGACGGCCGGCAGCCCGACCGTTCCCGAAATCCAGTACGGCATCGGCGCGACGGTGAAGTGGCGCAGGCTCGACTTCTCGTTCATGTTCCAGGGCGCATCCAACGTATCGCTGCGGATGTACAACATGCACCCGTTCTGCGACGCCTCGCACTTCGGCTACGGCATCACGCAGTACATCGCCGACAACCACTGGTCGGAGGACAACAACCGCGCCGACGCGGCCTATCCGCGCCTGACCTCGCAGTTAAGCTCCAACAACACCCAGAGTTCGACCTTCTACATCCACGACGCCAAATACCTGCGCCTGAAAACCGTGGAGCTGGGCTACACCATCAAGAAACTCCGCGTCTACCTGTCGGGCAACAACCTCTTCGTCATCTCCCCGTTCGACTACTGGGACCCCGAAAAGGGCGGCGGCCACGGCCTGTCCTACCCGTTGCAGCGGACGGCGAAAATCGGCGTTCAATACCAATTCTAATCCAAAAGAAGATACCGTTATGAAAAAAATAGCAATGGTGTTAGCCCTCCTTCTCGCGGCCGCATCCTGCGATTTCCTGGATGTCGTTCCCGAGGGCAGTCCCACGCAGGACGACATCTACAAGACCCAGGCCCAGGCCGAAAAGATGCTCTTCATGGTCTACGGCAAGTGCCCCGACCTGTTCCATGCGCAGGCCATGCCCGACCTGAGCGGCGGCGACGACCTGATTTCGAGTTACTACGGATCGGTGCGTTATTTCTCGTGGAAGAGCCTCGTATACGCCACCTCGCAGGAGTCCCCGACGAACACCTACTTCAACATGTGGGGAACGACCTCGGGGCTTCCGACAGGCAACTACTCGTACAACATCTACGAAGGCATCCGTTATGCCTACAACTTCCTGAACAACATAGGTTCTGTTCCCGACATCTCGGAGGCCAACCTGCGCTACTGGTCGGGCGAGGCGCACTTCCTGATCGCCCACCTGCACCAGATCCTGCTGGAGTACTACGGTCCGATCGTACTGGCCCGGGAGGAGATCGACCTGAATGCGCCGGCCAGCAGCGTGAACGTGCCGCGCAGCACCTACGACGAGTGCGTCAATTTCATCGAGGAGGAGTTCCGCAAGGCCGCCGACATGCTGCCCGACTACTGGGGTCCCATCGCGTACGGCCGCGCCATCAAGGCCACGGCGCTGGCCTACCGCGCCCGCCTGCTGCTCTACGCCGCATCGCCGCTGGTGAACGGCAATTCGGAATTCTACGCCGATTTCGTCAACAAGGACGGCACGCACCTGATCAACCAGACCTACGACGCCGAGAAGTGGAAACGCGCGATGGACGCCGCCAAGGAGGCTATCGACTGCGTGGAGGCTTCGAAGGAAACGGGAGCCTACACGATGGACGACCGCCAACTGGGCCTCTCCGTGTCGAAAAGCACCAGCACGACCGACCCGTTCGAACTGGGGCGCGCCAACTACACCTACATCTTCACCGGCGACGGCAACGCGACACAGTTCTTGAACCAGAACGAGTACCTGATGAGCCTGAACAAGTCAGGCTCGATCACCTACACGCAGAAGCAGTTCGGCTGCCACCTGGCCAACAACTACACGAAGGTGTCGGGCGCCTACCGCGGCTATTTGTGCCCGACGTTCGAGGCCGTCCAGATGTATTACACCCGGAACGGACTTCCGTGGGAGGACGACCCCGAGACGAAGGACATCGACCCGCTGGCCTACAACGAGGCGGCCGGGACGGTCGAGATGCACCTCCACAAGGAGCCGCGCTTCTACGCGTCGGTGGGTTACGACCGGGGCACGTACCGTTTCAACGGCGGCAAGATGACCATCAAGGCGCACAAGGGCGAGCCGCAGGGCTTCACCGGCAGCTACGACAACGAATACCAGTCCTACAACGGTTATTTCTGCCAGAAATGGGTCAACGAACAGTCGAAAATGACGCTCAACTCAAGCGGAAACTACTCCGTCAGCACCTACATGAGCTACGTCTTCCCCTACATGCGCATCGCCGAGCTATACTTAAGCTACGCCGAAGCCGACTTCGAGTACGACGGCACGTTGAGCGACTACGGCTACGAGTGCCTGAACAAGATCCGCTCGCGCTGCGGCCTTCCGACGTTCCAGGATTCGTGGAGCAGGGCCGGCGGCATCCCCTCGGGCCAGAAGCTGCGCGACATCATCCGCCGCGAACGTTCGATTGAATTCATGCTGGAGGGACGCCGTTTCCACGACATCCGCCGCTGGAAGATCGCCGAAGAGTGCCTGCGCCCCATCCCGAAAGCCTGGAACATCGAGGGCGACACGCCCGAGAAGTTCTACAAGCTGGTCGACATGAAGGAGAACGACACGCGCATCTTCACCACGCCGAAACACTACTGGCTGGCGATCCCCAACTCGCAGCTCAACATCAACGGCCAGCTGGTTCAGAATCCGGGTTATTAACCATTAGCGAAAAGAAACGACCATGAAAAAGCTATTTTTAGCGCTCGCGCTGTCGGCGGCAGCCTGCCTGGCCGGGTGCTCCGACAACGAAGAGATCGGATACGACATCGGCTCGAAAGTGCTGATCCCGAAAAACGGCCTGCAACAGGTCGCCCTGACGGCCGATGCCGCAGCGATCGACTACGAGGTGTGGATCTACCGGAGCGGCTACAACGAAGGCGGTTCGACGGCCGCACTCTCGGTCGACGCCGAAGCGCTGGCCGCCTACAACAAGGCCAACGGTACGGCTTACGTGCTGATGCCCGAAGCCTGCTACGACCTCCCGACCGCCGCCGTGCGACTCGACAACAACGCCCACACCGCGAAGATCGGCATTCGGATCGACGTCTCGGCGATCACGGCGGACAGTCGCTGCGTGCTGCCCGTTTCGGTCGGCAGTCCCGACACGGAGGTGAACGCGGCGGCCGCCACGGTGCTGATCTTCCCGGTCCGCCCCGCGACGGAGAAGCCTGAAAACGCCCAATGACCCGGCCGGATCAATCAACTGAAAAATTAACCATATAACCTTCCTAATATGAAAAAAGGTTTTTTATCGTTTTTTCTGTTCACGGCTTTCGCCCTGGCGCTCTGCCCGTCGTGCAAAGACGACGAGACGGCCGAATGGAAAAACGTCGCTTTCTCGGTAGCGTCCAACCTCGCCCCCGAAAACGGAACCATCCCCTACGAAGGGAGCACGGTCGTGTTCACCGTAACGACCGACGGCAAATGGACCTATGCGATAGACCAGAGCAAGACCGACTGGTTCACCCACCCCACCGTCGACGGCATGACGCTGGCGATTCTGATTCCGGAAAACACCGTGAGCAGGGAGCGCTCCGGCGTAGTCCGGTTCATCTCGGTCTCGGACCCCACGCTGGTCGAGGAGTTCACCATCACGCAGGAACCCGGACCTGTGCCGCCCGAAGCGCCGAAAGCCGACCTGCTCGACGTTGTCTTCCACGCCGACGGCACGGCCGAGGACGTATCGCCGCTCAAGAACGAGGTGCTCTCCTACCCCGGCACGGCGCTGACCTGCTATTACCACGACGTCTACAAGCGCATCGTGACCAACTACACGCACACCCCGGGGCAGGGTTCCCGCAAGGATTCCTATTACCGGGTGGACTACTACACGAACGAGACGTTCAAGCAGGGTCTGGACGACGGCCACACGCTGGAGGTCGTCCTGCGTTCGAACCGCAACGACGGCACGAAGGAGTACAAGCCCTTCTCGGCGCATGAAGCCGGCGGCACGGGTTTCCTGATCTGCAAGGAGGGCCAGGGAGGCCATCCGGCCTGCATCACGTTCCTGCCCAATGTGAGCACCACGGGCAAAAGCACGTGGCGCTGGGCGCAGAGCGACGTGACGCCCGAACCGGGCCGTTACTACCACGTCGTGGGCGTCTGGGACAAAACCGCCGAGAAAGCCTATATCTACGTGGACGGCCAACTCAAGGGCACGGCCGACGCTCCGGGCGAACTGATCCACGCCAAGGACGGCGCACGGTGGTTCGCGCTGGGCGGCGACTCGGCCGTAGGTTCGATGGGCAACGCATGGAACGGCGAAGTGGTTCTGGCCCGCGTCTTCGACGACGCGCTGACCGGGGACCAGATCGCCCTGCTCTACCAGGATGCGGCGTTCGCCGGCCAGACGCCCGTAGAATTCGCACTCTCGAACCTCGCCTACCTGACCAGGTGCGAGATCGGAGCAGGCTACACCTATACGATCTACGGCAACGGTTTCGCAGCCGGCGACAAGGTAAAGTTCACCTCGGCGGCCAACGTGACCGCAGCGTTCACGGCCGACGCCGCATTCACCGAAGCCTCCGGCGACAATACCCTTCAGTCGCTGGCAGTGACCCTCCCCGCAGGGATTCCCGCCGGAACGAGCCGGTATTTCATGACGCTCGTCCGCAACGGCAGCCAATACCCGATCGGCACGGTCGAATTCACCGTCTGCGACAATCCCTCCGTCTCGATGCCCCGGATCATCGCGCACCGCGGCCAGCATCAGGACGGCGTGGAGAATTCGACCGAGAATTCGATCGCTGCCCTGACCAACGCCCAGAAACTGGGCATCCACGGCGCCGAGTTCGACGTCTGGATCACCGACGACGACGTGCCGGTGATCAACCACAACGCGACGGTGGCAGGCAGCGACCTGCGGATCGAAGAGAGCGCCTATGCACAGATCAGGGACCTCACGCTGGCCAACGGCGAAAAACTGCCGACGCTTGACGCCTATCTGGAGCAGGGCGCCAAGGACGCTTCGATGAAACTGATCTGCGAAATCAAGACCCACAGTTCGGCCGCAAGCAACACGCGGGCCGTCAACGCCGTCGTGGCCGCCGTCAAGGCGAAGTCGATGGAGACGCGGGTCGATTACATCGCCTTCGACTACGAGGTCTGCAAGCAGCTCCGGGCGGCCATGCCCGCGGCCGGCGTACAGTATCTGGGCGGCGACAAGGCTCCGGCCGAAGTCGCGGCGGACAAGCTCTCGGGCATCGACTACCAGTATTCGACCGTGCTTTCGAAAAAACCCGAGTGGGTGACGGAAGCCCACGCCGGCGGAATCGAGGTCAACGCCTGGACGGTCAATTCGACGGCCGACATGATGGCCTGCATCGCGCTGGGTGTCGACTACATCACCACCGACAACCCCGCCACGCTGAAAAAACTGCTGGAGACACCGTTCGTCACAGCCCCGAAATAACCGCGGAGGCTCCGTTTCGGATTTCTGGATTCGCAGGCCGGACGATTGTCCGGCCTGCGTTCTTTGCGGAATCCGCGTTTTTTTATTAGTTTTATACCCGAAATCAACCTTATACGACAACCCTGCAATGAAGAAACTTTTGGTATTGGCATGGGCCGGCGCTGCGTTGCTGTCCGGCGGCATGCTCCGGGCGGAAAACATCCTCCTCTCGACCCGGAATTCCTCGCTGCTGCTGACGGCAGAAAAAGGCAAAACCCCTCTGTTCCAGTATTTCGGAGCGCGCGTCGCCTCGCCCGACGACATCCTCGCCAGCGGAGCGGCGTTCGGCGATGCGGCCTACCCGCAGTTCGGCGCCCAGTGTTACCGCGAAGTAGCCATTCAGGCGACGCACGGCGACGGTTCGATGTCGCTCGAACTGGCTGTCGAGTCGGTGTCGCGCGACCGCAGGGACGGCTCCGAAACCACCGCCATCGCCATGAAGGACAAGCACTACCCGTTTTTCGTGACGCTCTTCTACAAGACCTACGACGACTGCGAGGTGATCGAGACGTGGACCGAGATCAGCCACACGGAGAAGAAACCCGTGACGCTCTACCGGTTCGCATCGGCCTACATGCCCGTCCGCCGGGGCGACACGTGGCTGACGCATTTCCACGGCACATGGGGAGCGGAATGCTACCTCCACGAAGAACCGCTGACCGACGGCATGAAGGTGCTCAAGAACAAGGACGGCGTGCGCAACACGCAGCGCGACAACCCCTCGCTGATGATCTCGCTCGACGGACGCCCCCGGGAGTTGACAGGCCGCGTCATCGGCGGCACGCTGGCCTGGGCCGGCAACTACCGCATCGCCCTGGACAACGACAACACCCACACCACGCACCTCTTCGCGGGCATCAACGAGGAGCAGTCGCAATACACGCTGCAACCCCGCGAGGTCTTCACGACCCCGGTATTCGCCTTCACGTTCAGCGACGAGGGCAAGAGCGGCGTGAGCCGCAACATCCACCGATGGGCGCGCCTCCACCGGCTCAACCACGGAACCGAGCTTCGCGACGTGCTGCTCAACTCGTGGGAGGGCGTCTATTTCAAGGTCAACCAGGAAGGCATGGACCGGATGATGGCCGACCTGGCGGACCTGGGCGGCGAACTGTTCGTGATGGACGACGGCTGGTTCGGCGACAAATACCCGCGCAACAACGGCGAGACGAGCCTCGGAGACTGGACGGTCTGCCGCGAGAAACTGCCGCAGGGCATCGAGGGTCTGACCGAGTCGGCCCGCAAACACGGCGTGAAGTTCGGCATCTGGATCGAACCCGAGATGACCAACACCCGGAGCGAACTCTATGAGAAGCATCCCGACTGGGTGATCCAGCAGCCCTACCGCGAAAACCGCAAGGGCCGCGGCGGCACGCAGCAGGTGCTCGATCTGTCGAACCCCGCGGTGCAGGAGTTCGTCTTCGGCGTGGTCGACCGTCTGATGACCGCGCATCCCGACATCGCCTACATCAAGTGGGACGACAACATGACGCTCTACAACTACGGCTCGACCTTCCTGCCGGCCGACCGGCAATCGCACCTCTACATCGAGTACCACCGCGGCATGGACAAGGTGCTGCGGCGCATCCGGGAGAAATATCCCCGTCTGGTGATGCAGTCGTGCGCCAGCGGCGGCGGCCGGGTCAACTATGGCGTCCTGCCCTACTACGATGAATTCTGGACCTCGGACAACACCGACGCCCTGCAACGCATCTACATGCAGTGGGGCGTGTCGAACTTCTATCCCGCCGTGGCGATGGCCTCGCACGTGAGCGCCTCGCCCAACCACCAGACGGGCCGCAACGTTCCGCTCAAACTGCGCTTCGACGTGGCCATGTCGGGACGCCTGGGGCTGGAACTGCAACCCTCAAAGATGACCGGCAAAGAGAAGGAGTTCGCCCGTAGGGCGATCGCCGACTACAAGGAGATCCGCCCCATCGTGCAGCAGGGCGACCTCTACCGGCTGATCTCGCCCTACGACAAGACAGGCTATGCATCGCTGATGTACGTCGCACCCGAAAAGGACCGCGCCGTCTGGTTCGTCTACAAGCTGGAGCACTTCCTCAACATGCCGTCGCCGGCCTTCCGCATGGCGGGTCTCGACCCCGGCAAACGCTACCGGATCACCGAGCTGAACGTCGACGGGAAGCCGGTCCCGCAGGACGGCAAGACCTTCAGCGGCGCGTTCCTGATGGAGAACGGACTCGAATTCACGGTGGGCAAGGAATATGCGAGCCGCGTACTCGAACTCAAAGCGGTGGAGTAATCATCGGTCAGAAACGGCTGTCCGAAATCCGGACCGCCCGACAAATCCCCGAAACGACGCCCGGAAGCGGGAGGTTCGTTTCGGGGATTCCGCATCTCTTTTCGCTCTTTTCCCTGCATATCCGCCGTTTCATCCGCCTCGCTGCAATTCCGGCGGCGGCGTTCTTCACACACAAAGGTTTTAACAAGGCATCCTGTCATTTAATTATGAATTATGAATTATGAATTATGAATTTTAGTTAACTTTGCGGATCGTAACGACTAAACATAACATATCGCCATGTACAGAACCCATACCTGCGGCTGCCTCCGGGCCTGCAACGTCAACCAAACCGTCACCCTGGCCGGATGGGTGCAGAAAGTGAGGAACCTCGGCGCCATGACCTTCATCGACTTGAGGGACCGCTACGGCATCACCCAGATCGTCGTCGAGGAACACTCCCCCGCCGAGGCGCGCGAAACGGTCTGCCGCGTGGGCCGCGAATGGGTCATCCAGGTCGTCGGCAAAGTCGTCGAGCGGCAGTCGAAAAACCCCAAAATGCCGACGGGCGACATCGAGGTCACGGCCGAGAAGGTGGCCATCCTGCACGAAGCCGAAGTGCCCCCCTTCACCATCGAGGAGGTCTCGGACGGCGGCGACGACCTGCGCATGAAGTACCGCTACCTCGACCTGCGGCGTCCGCCCCTGCAACGCAACATGATTCTGCGCCACAAGATGGCCCAGGAGATCCGCCGCTTCCTCTCCGACGAGGGATTCCTCGAGATCGAAACCCCCTGCCTGGTGGGTTCGACCCCCGAAGGAGCGCGCGACTTCGTCGTGCCGAGCCGCATGTCGCCCAACCAGTTCTACGCCCTGCCCCAATCGCCGCAGACGCTCAAGCAGCTGCTGATGGTCGCCGGCTACGACAAGTATTTCCAGATCGTGCGCTGCTTCCGCGACGAGGACCTGCGCGCCGACCGCCAGCCCGAGTTCACGCAGATCGACTGCGAAATGTCGTTCGTCGAGCAGGAGGACGTGCTCGAAATCTTCGAGCGATGGGCCAAGCACATGTTCAGGCATGTGATGGGAATCGAGCTGACCGAGCCGCTGCGCCGCATGCCGTGGATCGAAGCGATGGAGAAATACGGTTCGGACAAACCCGACCTGCGCTTCGGCATGGAGTTCGCGGACATTACCGACCTTGCCAAGGGGCACGGCTTCAGCGTATTCGACGACGCCGAGTACATCACCGGATTCGCCGCCACGGGCTGCGCCGCGTACACCCGCAAGCAGATCGACTCGCTGACGGAGTTCGTCAAGCGGCAGCAGATCGGCGCCAAGGGGCTCGTCTGGATTCGCGTCGCGGAGGACGGCGTGAAGTCGTCGATCGACAAGTTCTACTCCCCCGAGGAGGTGCGCGCCATGGCCGAGCGCTGCGGCGCTGTGGCCGGGGATATGGTCTTCATCCTCTGCGGCAAGAAGTTCAAGACGCTGACGCAGCTGTGCGCCCTGCGCCTCGAAGTGGCCCAGCAGCTGGGGCTGCGCGACCCGCAGAAGTTCGCCCCGCTGTGGGTGGTGGACTTCCCGCTGTTCGAGTGGGACGACGAGACGCAGCGTTACTACGCCGTGCACCACCCCTTCACCTCGCCCAAGCTCGAGGATGTGCAATACCTCGACAGCGACCCGGGCCGCGTGCGCGCCAACGCCTACGACTTCGTCTGCAACGGCACGGAGATCGGCGGCGGTTCGATCCGTATCCACGACTCGAAGTTGCAGGAGAAGATGTTCGAACTGCTGGGCTTCACGCCCGAGGAGGCGCAGAAGCGCTTCGGCTTCCTGATGAACGCCTTCAAGTACGGCGCGCCCCCTCACGGCGGCCTTGCGTTCGGTTTCGACCGTCTGTGCTCTTTGTTCGGCGGCTCGGAGTCGATCCGCGACTACATCGCCTTCCCGAAGAACAACGCCGGCCGCGACGTGATGCTCGACGCCCCGGGCTACATCGACCAGACGCAGCTCGACGAGCTGTATCTGCAACTGCGCAAGCCGGAGGAATAATAAATTAGAATGCAACAAAAAAAAGAGGCTGTCTATCCCAGACAGTCTCTTTTTTCATTCAAATTTCATTAGCTCGCTCTTTTGTTAACAAATCAGAATTAATATCATCCTCGTATTCTATAATTATGTTACAATTAGTTGTCATACTGATCGCAACATATCCAACATTTACTCCATTTTTCGTACATGCAAACGACGTACTATAAACGCACCGATCAGATTTCAAGGCATATAACTCATGTCCATCGCCCTCTTTATATGGCGACTTAAACTCTTTCTTATCAAGAAAAGGGGCGCCATATTTTTTCGTGTAAACATCCACCAATCCGTCATATGCCCTTTTAATAGAACTCCAATTATCATATTTCAATTTGAATAGAATCCCAACTTTCCATACCGTATTTGTAATGGGTGTACCTACAATAACAACATAACAATCCCGGCCTATAAACGTACCAGATAAAACATCATCAGCACCCATTTCCGGAGCATTTTCATATCCTTGGCTCTGCAATTCTTTCACAAATTCCTGTTTGCTGCCATCTATCGGCAGACCTTTGAACGTCAAATGTTCCGTTTGCGCATAGGACAGCACACAAAACAACGAGGAACAAATCGTCAGCAATAACTTTTTCATAATCGAGGCTTTTCAGCCACCCGCACCCCGGCGGCATAAACAAAAAAGAAAAGCGTGGTGCCGAAGCCCATTTCAGAATCGTAGGTCGTAGGATACCTTTGGGTATAAAATAAGCGACAGCTCCCACGCCTATACCCGCAGAATACGGATACGACGCGGCAAGATGTTTGCCTACTCCCAACCCAAGTGAATTTCCTACGTTCACGATTCGGGAACAGACTTACACTTTCCGTGTTTGTCAGTATGTTCGACAAATATAGGATTATTTTTTGAAAATTTCCTATCTTTGTTCCTAATAAATCGAACATGCCATGCCGAACATTCCTTTAGCCGAACGACTGCGCCCCCGCACGATAGACGAATATATCGGGCAGGAACATCTCGTGGGTAAAAACGGGGTGTTCCGAAAATTCTTCGAGACGGGAAATGTCCCGTCGTTCATCCTCTGGGGGCCTCCGGGCGTGGGCAAGACCACGCTGGCGAAGATCGTCGCCACACAGTTGGAACGCCCGTTCTTCACCCTCTCGGCCGTCACGTCGGGCGTGAAGGACGTGCGCGAGGTGATCGAGTCGGCGCGCAAGCAGCGGTTCTTCGACCAGAAGGCCCCGCTGCTGTTCATCGACGAAATCCACCGTTTCAACAAGTCGCAGCAGGATTCGCTGTTAGGGGCCGTCGAGCAGGGCGTCTTCACGCTCATCGGCGCGACGACCGAAAACCCCTCGTTCGAGGTGATCTCGCCGCTCTTGAGCCGCTGTCAGGTCTACATCCTCAAGTCGCTCGAAGACAAGGACCTGCAAACGTTGCTCGACCGCGCCCTGACGACCGACACCGAGCTGAAAGAGCGCGACATCGAGGTCACGGAAACCGGCGCGCTGTTCCGCTTCTCGGGCGGCGACGCGCGCAAGCTGCTCAACATCCTCGAAATCGTCGTCGGGGCCACCGACGGCAAGGTGACGATCACCGACCGGTACGTCACCGACTGCCTCCAGCAGAACATCGCCCTCTACGACAAGAACGGCGAACAGCACTACGATGTCATTTCGGCCTTCATCAAATCGGTCCGGGGCAGCGACCCCAACGCCGCGATCTACTACCTGGCGCGGATGCTGGCCGGGGGCGAGGAGCCGCGGTTCCTGGCCCGGCGTCTGGTGATCCTGGCCTCGGAGGACATCGGGCTGGCCAATCCCAACGCCCTGCTGCTGGCCAACGCCTGCTTCGACACGGTGCACAAGATCGGCATGCCCGAGGCGCGCATCACACTGGCCGAGACGACGATCTACCTGGCCACCAGCCCCAAGAGCAATTCGGCCTACATGGCCATCAACAAGGCGATGTCGCTGGTCGAGCGCGACACCACGAACCGTCCCGTGCCGCTGCACCTGCGCAACGCCCCGACCCGCCTGATGGACAAGGCGGGCTACGGCAAGGGCTATAAATACGCCCACGACTATGCCGGACACTTCGCCGAGCAGGAGTTCCTGCCCGAGAGCCTTTCGGGCACGAAGTTCTACGAACCCGACACGCAGAACGCCGCCGAGGCCAAAATCGCCGAACGGATGGCGCAGCTGTGGAAAGAGAAGTACCAATGAAACGCATCGGCATTATATCCGACACCCACGGAACCTTCGACGACACGCTCCGCGAATTTCTGAAAGACGTGGACGAAATCTGGCATGCGGGCGACATCGGCTCGATCGAGCTGGCCGACCGGATCGCCGCATTCAAGCCGCTCCGCGCCGTGAGCGGCAACATCGACGGCGGCATGACCCGCCGCGTCTACCCCGCGTTCCAGGCCTTCGAGTGCGAGCGGGTGCAGGTGCTGATGACCCACATCGGAGG
>CEAI01006322.1_pt1 | contig 113723 bp, 133 predicted proteins | sample 557641 | NCBI WGS metagenome assembly CEAI01 (sample SAMEA3182100, study PRJEB8094) | gut metagenome | biome: human; feature: gut; material: Stool; isolation source: human stools | place: Canada | collected 2012-06-20
GGCTTACCCTGATTGTAAACATAGGGATTATTTTTAGCTCTGCTTCCAATAAGATCCTTTTTGAGTCTCTTTGAAGTCTGGTCAAGCAAATTGTTTTTGGTGCCAGCTAAATATATGATTAGTCGATAGCCATTATCCAATGCCAGTGCAGTCAACCCTGTAAAAGACATGGTTTTACCGCTCTGTACATAACCAACAACAAGATGTGTCGTTTCTGGAGAGTGTACAGCATCATGAGGGTTACAATGGCGCAGGATATCGGATGTCTCGTTCCTAAAAGTCACTGCGGCATTATCTGAAAGACCGTGTTTCTTTGTCGGAGATATTTTTTGAGAAGCCAAGAATCTCTCAAAGAACTCTCCGGTAGAAACCTCTTGTAGCGCATTTTTGGGCAAAGTCTTTTTACTTTCCTTACTATTAATAGTTATCTGAGTCATTATACTTTGGTTTCTTTAATATACTGGTTAAAATAATTCAACAATTCGGCAGTAGTATCATTGCCCTGTTCTCTCGCAGTAAACTTAGCAATAGCCAATGTTTTTAGTATGGCTGTAATAGCATCTGTCGGTTTGCCAAAATATTCGAAGAATATATGATTGAGGTCAATCTTGCATATAATTTCGTGTGCACTCTTGTTTGATACATCAACCCAACATAAATCATCTCCCTTATCTGACACATATTGTACGCTAAGAGTATAAGATGTGTCCTTGATTTTATACTTATCCTTGATTTCCCCCAAAATTGTAGGCTCTGGCATTATATGAGCATCAACAACCGGCAATATACCTTGTAATGGCTTCGGAGTGAAAATATCAATAGGTGTACGATTGCTTTTAGCAGATGTATCGTGTTTCTTGACGAGTTTCTTAACAACTTTGCGGTTTTCGTCAAGTCGATATTCATCTGCTTGAGTGTATAGATCAAACTCTTTGGTATGAATTTTACCCTTTACAACCTCCATCAAAGCTTCAAGATTCTCCTTGTCTTGAATGTCATTTTTATTGAAGGACACATCAAAACCTTCTAATTCAAGTTCTCCAAACAGACGCTTAAATCTAAAATTGCCTTGTGAACCAAAAATAGATTTTGGGAAATATCTACCATCTGTTTCTGCACCAACAATTACACGTCCTCTGCGCAAAAGCACAAGACCATTTTGGGTATTATTAATTTCTCTTAAAATAGCAATAAATCCTTTCGCCCTATATTTGCCAAATTTGAAATCAATATCCTTTCTCCAACGAATCCTGTCTCCATTTGGAGTTCTCGCAAATGGGGCTTCCAATATCGGATATTCATCAAATGACAATGGTTCGCCTCCGACATAAAGATCCATCTCGTTAGCTCGAAGTGATTGTCTGTATATACTGGCTAATTCCGTCTTTATTTTTTCGAGACTTTTGCTTGATGGCGAGTTTTTTGTAGGTGATTTTATTGTTACAATAGTATAATGCTCTTTATTCGGATATGTAACTTCCTCATATGGTAGTTCCTTTATATCATTATCAAGAACATATTGTAAATTAAACTCATAGAAACGCTCTACAGGTTCGTCAATTGCGGTTGTTCTTACAGACCATGTGTTACCCAACCAGCCTGCTGCGGTTTTCATCCCCATACCAAACTCATTGAGACCTTTGTTGTCCTCTGGCGTTTCAGCAGTCATAAAGGCCTTTTGAAAACTACGAAAATTCAGTCCTCCAGCATTGTCTGATATAGTTATAACCTTAGCTCTATTATCATCAGTATTCCACTCAAAATCAACAGTCACTCTGAATTTAAAATTGGGGTCATTCGCTATGAGCATATTCTTACAATCTCTATATGATTGTAAAGCATTATCAATAAATTCCGCTATAGCGTGCGATACAGTGTTCGGTAAATCTGCATATCGAGCGAACATTGTAGTGCCAATTTCAATACTAACTGTTTTTTTATTGGTATTATTCATAGTTCAATAATTTTTCGGCAATGATTTTAACGATGTCTACATTTATGGCATTACCAAGTGCTTCATAAATTCTAGTCTTTGACAACCCGTCAAATTGCAGAGTACTCATTCCTTGTAGGGCTGCTGCTTCTCTGACTGATAGGTATCGACCATATTTAATATCCTGTTGAGTTAATCCATATTGCTTCAGTTCTTCATCGGAATAAACTGGTACACATTCTTGAGGCAACTCGATCCACGGGAGTATTGGCACTTGCGTACCAACAAGATTTAGTGCTGGTGAAAATGTTGGCAGTTTTACTCGAATTCCCGAAGCTCTAAACTGAATAATTTTAGTCTTGATATCGCCATCGTCATTTCCTCGGCAATTCCATTCAAGTTTTTGGTGGCTGTTATCCCAATCCTTAATGTATTCTATCCAACCCTTCAGCCAATCCGAATTCTCATCCCAAAACTCTCTGTTTTGCCTAATATATCTAATTTTCCACTCGGGGAATTTATCAGCTGTATCAGTTTGAGCATATATTGGTAACTGCTTAAGACAATCTTCACGAGACGGCCCATTTATTATCCAACCCAGTTTACCTTTATGACCCTTCAATTGCTTTTTAGTTTGCTTAAATGGTGCAATATCCTCATATTCATAATCAGCATCAAATTCCATAGCCCAAATAGGAAATTTCGGAATTCGGCGATTACGTTTTTTAAGTTCACTCAAGAAAAACTGCCATACTTTTAATTGTTGATGCGTTTTAAGTGCTAGTGGTTGGATATCTGTATCAGCTGCATCAATAATTTTAGTTATATCACAATTATTCTCTTTTCTCCCAATTGGAAATTCAAATTGTTTGGATTCATTTGAGTCTACTAAGTCCTTACGCAATCCAACAATGTAGATACGCTTACGATGTTGAGGAATACCAAATTGATGAGGTGAAAGGATTTCACCACTCACATAGTAGCCTAAAGTATTCAAGCGTTCCTGTATTATTCTCCATGTATTACCATTATCATGACCTTTTAAGTTAGAAACGTTTTCCAATAATAAGAACTTTGGCTTATCATTTACTTGACCTCTCTCTTTGATAATAGCGCATATATAATCAAACATATTTCCTCGTCCTTCATCTGAAAAGCCTTGTCTTTTGCCTGCTTGACTAAATGGTTGGCAGGGAAAACCTGCGCACAAAATATCATGATGAGGAATAGTCGTTAAATCGACTTTAGTAATATCACCTTCAATTCGAGATGTATTAGGAAAATTTAATTTATATAACTGCTGTAGGTCCTCTTTTAACTCGGAAGTAAAAACACATTTACATCCAAGAGATTCTAATGCAATATGAAAACCTCCTAGCCCCGCAAATAAGTCAATAAAAGTATATGTGTGTTTATTTGTTTTCATTGCTATCTATCAATTCCTTAGGATCTATATTTAGAATTTTGGCTATTTCAAACAGCACTTCCAAACTTGGTTGTCTGCGATTACAGACGTAGGAATTGACAATACAAAAACTTTTCCCGAGTTTTTCTGCCAACCAGGTCTGTTTGATGCCTTTTTCCTCAAGCACCTCTTTTATTCGGTTCATGGGTTTGTCCATTGTTTAATCCTTTATTATTTTACAAAGATATAAAACATAATGCTATAAAAAGATAAAAAGGAGAGAAAAATCCTCTCCTTCATAAAGAAATCAACGTTACACCTCCAACTCCTTCAACGGTAACCCATAATTATATTGTCTGAAAAATCCTTTATGGATAAGTTTTAAACCAAGGGTCTGATAATACTTGTAATCGTCATCTTCGGTGCAGAGGTATTTGTAACCATAGCGCGGGGCGTACTCCTTGAAGAAGCGAGCAAGGTCTTTCAGGTTTTCCTGCTGGTTTCGTTTGAAGTTGCTGCGTACAATGATAATGCTCCAGTCGGGGATGCTGCCAACGCCGCAACTGTATTCCCAGAAACGGATGTATAAATCCATTTCGCCTACATGGACAGAAACACAAATGCCGTTGGCGTTGTGCATGACAGAACAGCAATTTCTGTAACCGAATCTCTCACACAAATAGAGATTGAAATCGTAAATAAAATCGGAATAGTTCATAATAATTTGAATTTTGATGGTTAATAAAAAATTGATTATAGACTGAAACCTCGCTTGCGTTTCGGTTTCTTTTTCTTCTTTTTAAGCCGGTTGGCCTGTATTGCTTCCTCCGTATTATAATCCGTAGGAGAGGGCGTGAACAATCCCAGACTGATGCCGGAATGATTCTCTTGCTGATATTCATGCCGAGGTTCCTCGCGTATGGTTTCTACCTGTACATGACGCTGGTTCATAGTAGCTGAAAGAGCGTTATATCTCAGCTCCTGATCAATGTTCAGAAAACTGAACTGGCGGTCAATCTTGGAACCGCTAAAGGTCAGTTGGTCACATGTGAACTTGACACCTTGCATCTCTCCGGTCGTGCGACTTAGCTTCCATTGCGTATCAATTCCATATCTCCGCAAAGCCAGTCGTAGTTCACTCCAGCTTCGGGCATTCGGAACTTCTCGTTTCAAGGCATGATAGATAAAATACTTAACCCTGTCGTGATGGCGCAACCGCATGAAATTGACATGCTCTTTTCCTTCTGCAAAATGCAAGCGGTAACGGGCCGTCAGCATCTTACAAACTTTTTCATTCCGGTAGCGGTCGTTCTTGTCGCTGATGGTGTGCCCGTCATTATCCACCCGGTTGTAAACGATGTGACAATGAGGATGGTCACGGTCAGTATGCCTGGCAATGATGAACTGCGTGTTCTCGATTCCCATCATTTTCATATAGTCGTGGGCGATTTTCAGCATCAGCCCATTATCGTCACGGATGCGGTCCCCGTCTTCTGCGGAGAAGCTCAATGATATATGGCCGACCTTGTTCTTGACCTTGTCGTTCAGTAAAGTCTGTAACTCGAATTGCTCCGCTATTTCTTCAGGCGATCCGTAGACTCCAACCGCTTTCAGCAGACGCGATTTATCTTCTTTCAGCACATAGTTTACGCACCCGGAAAACGATGTACCCTTGACAATCTTACCTATCATCTTTGAGCTGTTTTATAAGTTGTGAAATCTGTTGAACGGCGGTACTGCACTCATCGGCCACACGATAAAAACCGTAAGCGTTGGCTCGTTTTGCAAGCTGGTTCAGGTTCGTGCTTTCGCCAATCAGTTTTCGTATGATGTCAAGATTTTCTCTCGTAATCCGTTCGCGCACCGTACCGTGTTCGATAAGTGAACGCACTACTTCGCTTTGACTGCGTTTACTACGTCGGCTGAGTGCTCTGAGCCAGCCGAATTGTTCGTCTGTAAGACGGATTGTAACTGTATTTTTCTTGTCCATAATATTTGCTTTTGAGATTAATAATTGTGACCATCGGGAGCCGTCTCACCTTTTTTTGAGGTGAGCAAGTGGCCGGGAAATGTAATACACCGGCATAAACTTGCTCCAGTGAAAAAGAAGTGAATCAGACATCTGAAAGTTATCGTTTGAAAATTCCTTTTTAGGTACGTTGAGCCATTGCTGAAAGCGGTGCTTTTTCCACATTGACAAGCTGTAGATCGAAAGTTTCAACCAGCGTTTTCAAGGCCGGATTCAACGTGATAAGACGATTGAGAATAGCTTCCTTTGTCTCTTCTCTCAGCAGAAAATCGGCGATGTCATAACCCGCATTACGTTCTTCTTTTGTTGCGTTTCTTTCCATAAAATCGAAAAGAGAAACCTCTATTCCCAGGCTCCGGATCATCTCCATTTTACTGTTCCAATAGTCGGTTGCACCCAGGTCAGGGAAGAGCAGGACACGTCGGTTTCTCAATACGCTCATGGCATCCCGATTAAATGCTCCGTTCTTTCCGCCTGAAGCAATCCATAGATATTGCGGCAGATAGAAGCTGGAAATCAAAGCGCTTTTCTCACTCTCCACAAGGGCAACCGGTCGCTGCTGGTTGGAGGATAAAAGATGTTCACCAAACAGGCATTGCCGGAGGTTGAAATTCTCTTTCTTCAAAAGGGAATGTACCCACGTGATGTAGTTGTGCGGCTCTTTAACCCGCCTTCCGTTTTCAGGATTGTAGAGCATCACTTTTCCGGTGCGTACCCGTCCGGAGATATCTACCTGCCAGAAGACCGTAGCTCCCGGCCAATGCTTCGATGTTCCCACATGGTAGCGCAACATCAGTTCTTCGGTAGCCTCCTGCCCGAAATGGAAACTCAGGAACTGAAACAACTTGTTCGTTTGATACAGCTTCAGGGACTGCCTCATGATTTCCGGCTCAATGAAGGATGGTGCAGGAGGCAGACTGATGCGAGGCTTTGACACCGGCACAAACTTTTCGTTCAATCGTTCTTTGGCCGTCGGTTTTTCGTCAAAGTACATTTTGGGCGTATAGTTGTAGCCGCACTTCTGTTCATGGTTGCATCGCCCTACATAATCGGGAAAGCTGATTTGCTTTTCCGTATCGATGTATTTGGCGAAACAACTTTTGCGGTGGCAGTTCGGGCATGTGTGCCGGGTGCTGACACCTTTGTATGGTTCCAATGTGAATCTGTAGTTCATTTTTCTTTCTGTTTGGATGTTACTATGCACATTTTCGCAACTTCACAAACCCCTCGGTTGCGAAAATGTGCGTAGTAACAAGGTTATTTACTGTATTCTCCATGATTCTCTTTTCTGAATAATGTTCCGATGTGGCGTTTTAGAAACATCTTGAAAGCATGCTCCTTCATCCCGTAACTTTCAGCAATGCCGATACCTTCTGCCGTTGTAAACCTCTGAGGCAGGTTCAGGTAGATATTGCGGTGCAATTCGCTCAACTGTTCCTGGCTGACGGCAGTCTGCACTTTTACAGCTGTTGTCCGAAAATACTCAGTCAGCAGGATGGCACGGTTCACGCTTTCAAGGTCAATCGTATGCTTGTCGCACTCTCCGCAAGTCCATCGGGCAAGCTGGATAATCAGACAAAACCGGATAATGTAGATTTCCAGTTTGCAGTAAATACCGACCAAAGCATCATTGGTTTCCATATCACATTGGCGGGCATTTTCATGCTGCCAACCGTAAAGCCGTTGCTTGGCGTTTTCATCGAATGGAAGGCATTGAGGCTGCAACTCATTATTTTCATCGCGCGGACAATCCTGTGCGATCAGTTTCTCAATAATCTGTTGCCACTGAGACTCCAGTTCTTCAGGAGTTTCTCGGTCATTCCATCTGCTTTTCAAGACAGATTCGGGCATCACGAAAAGAATACGGTCAATAAAACCGTTACTCGAGCGCTCGCCCTTGACCAGTTCGCCCAGAATCTTCTTTTGGATGGTACCGATAACGGAGATATAGGGACGTCTGATAAAAATGGAACTTTGCGTACTCTTGCGGTCGGAAATCGTGGGCTTGGCATTGAACACCGAAAGCCAGAACTGTTCTTCCGAACCGTTATTGTAGCGGTTGAAATTCTTGAACCAGGCAGATAGCTCGTCCGACCAAAGGCAGAGTCCTCTGGGATTTTGGGCATGTATCAGGCTCAATCCTTCGGGAGTAATATCCGAAACAAGAAAGCGGCTGCGCACGGGAGCCTGCGGAAACTCATCCAAACCGGCTTCAATGCGTTCCTTTTTGCTCATGGACATAGTGCGTTCATACTCGGCATACAGCTTCTGATATTCCTGATTCTGACAATAGTCGTGCTCAATGAACGGTTGGAAAGCGAAGCTCAACGGATGACTCTTATTGGCCCCGGGGCGACCAATCAGTGCCATGTACAGAATAGGACTTTCCAGCCAGTTGCGCTTCACCTGCACCAGATGGGAGTTGCCAATTCCCACGGCAATGGCTGCAAGGATAGCTGCAGCAACATAATCCACGGGATAGCCCTGACAATCGTGCAAACTGCTGATGATACGCTGAATCCTGATAGGAAAGACTTCTATCGGGAACTCACCGCCGGACATCTTGGCTCCGATGCGCACAGCCTCGCCGATAATACCTTCTGCTGTTAATTTGGAGGTTTCCATAGCCGTGCAGATCAAAAGTTATAGCCTCCCTTTGGTTTGCGCTTCGCTCCATATACTATCTCCGCTGCCTGTTCCTGGAGCGATATTGCCTGCATCTGCTTGCGGCCGGACTCAATCCATTGCAGCAGCTCATCTTCATAGAAGTAGAGTTTTTTCCCTCGTTTGTAAGCCGGAATCAGTCCTTTACGCGCAAGCGTGTAAATGGTAGGCTTTGCCTTTCGTGTGATTTTACAGGCTTCGTCAATTTCAATAAGACGATGCTTGTCGGAAGAAGCCTGCGGTTGCAGTGCCGCTACCATTTGACGGATTTGTTCCATCTGCTCTGTGAGATAACCTACCGCCTGCGGCAGCTTATCAAAAGTGATTTGTTCGTTTGCCATACGTACTCGTTTTTAATTGTTCGCTGGCAAAGGAAATTGGTGTTTTGATGGTGGAAAACATCACCGGAATATAACTGTGAGATAACTTTTGGTGGTGATAAATTAGTATATTTGCAAAAAAACAGACTATGAACAATACAGATAAAGTCTATCTAATAAAATGGGTTGGACCATTCTCATATGATGAGTTATATAATTGGGAAAAGAAATGGTTGGAGAATAATAATGAAAATTTTAATTTGTACTTGTTGCAAGGAAAAAGAAAATACGCTAGAAAATTTTCTTATTATTGTGGACAAACTATTAGATGCGTATATAGAAGACTAAAAGATAAGGATCATCATTTTAAAGAAATAGAACATAGCGATTATTCTATATGGATTGGTAAATTTTCCAATGTTGTACCGAATAAAACAGATATAAATGTAGTAGAGAAAATCATAACTTCAGAGCTAGCAGAATTGGAATTAGGATTTGAAAATATGATGAATGAAATAAATTTCCATCCACCAGTTTTCGATGTATATATTATTAATCAGTGGTATCATCCTATAAAAAATAGCGAATGGAAGAGGATTCATTATAATTCACCTGCTAATTATATTCCAGATTTAATGATTTATGATTCAAACTCAAAAGAAATGAAGGGAACTAGAAAAATAAGGAAATTAGGAATATTGGAATAAGTTTCATGTAATATTCAGATTTAGTCTGATTTTACATCCAGATTCTGTGTGTGACATTTTACGTTCAATAGTTGAGATTTCCAGGTCGCGAAGGGTATGGGCAAAGACATTCTTGATTAAGGTAGCAGTATGAATACGCTTTCTACCAAAAGCCTTGCCAATATTCCAACCAAAGTGCATAATATCAATGCTTTTAAGTTGTGAGTCAACCTTTACGGGCGATATCTTTTGTAAGGTATCACTTGTACTATATTCTGCAACGTATGTACATAGACGGTTGAGATCTTCTTCACTCATATAGGCAACCATTGTTTGCTTCGTATAGCTAATGACCTTTTCTAATTTGGTTTGAATAGCATGATCCTGTTTTGCGATGGCGTTGGCTCGCATGACTTCATATTCTGAAGGTTCAGAGATTGCTTCTTCAGTGGTAGGAGCAGGCTCAATGACATCAGGCATAGCCTGGTTTGAATCTTTGATTGTAGTGGCTGCCGGCTCAGAAACGGTTTCATTGTGATTTTTCATCGTTTGAAAAGCAGAGGAACGCAATACAAAGGCTTCTATGCGTGGTAGCAGAAACTGATTGAAAGTTGTCTGTAAACTGGCATAGATCGCCATCAAGACAATTACTGTTGCAAAAAATGCAACACTACTACTGAAATCGTCAATACCTTTGGATAAAACAAACTGCCGAGCTAAAACGCCAACGACAAGAGTACCTACCAATACAAGGGAATATAGTGCTATATGTTCTATACTTTTCTGATTCATAGTGATATTTGCTAATTGTTTGTGCGCAAATATATGTCATTTAATAGATACCATGTTATAAATCCAAGAAAGTGGCAGCATTTGTCCTCGATATGTAGCTTTTTTCCTAGTTAAGAGTTTAATAACTATGAATTAAATTCGGCTTTATTATGTAATCTATTATTTTGAATTTAATCTTTTAGAAAATAATAAGATTGTAGTAGCTATCAATATTAAATGTGTATATTTGCTTGTAAATCAATTTTGTAATATGCATATAGTCTATAAAAGTAAACCTATGCCGATTCATATTGATGAATATGAGCATAATTCTTTTGAATATGATAAATGGATCATATCAGATGATTACAGGGAATTAAAATTTGGTTATGAATATCGTATTATAGTTTCTACAAAAGAAACTATCAAAGATTATAATGACTTAACATATGATTCAATTTTGACATCAGGTTTTGTGGAAAAGCTAACGATGTTGCTTAAATATGTCTTAGGAATATCTTTAAATTCCCCTCATAATCAGATATTTCACAAAAGGATTAGAGCTGTAGACTTTAGAGAGATACCTAAAGGTTGGGATGCTAATATTGATGAAATTGATACATATTTAATGGAAACGCTTCCTTCATTTGCACGGGCTGTTCCTATTCCTACTAATGGAAATATGAAAACCTCTATTTTGGATGAATTACATATTGCTCTTAATAATTATGATTCTTTAGATGAAGAAATTAAAGATTTAATAGCAGTGCATAATAGTGCTGTTGAATCCGACGAAAGAGCGTGTTATCTAATTATGGGGAAACTAATTGACATGATTAATTGGTTATATCCATTAAAGCATAGACTTGATAGACAAATTAAAGAAACTTTTCCTGAGCTAATTCCTTTCTTTGGAGATACAACAATAAAAGATTTAATGGGAATTGCTAATTCAAGAAAAGAAACAAGGCATTATAATGCGTCACCTCAATCATCTCATCCTGCATTAACAAATCAAGAGGCTGAATTATATTTTCAGCTTATAGATATTTTAGCTTTAAATATTGTTCGAATAAGACTTGGTTTACCTAAAATTACTGTGGAAGATGAGAAATAATAAATGAATAGGGAACTCTGAGAAATCAGAATTCCCCATTGATAATATAGAATTACTTCAACGAAATCTTATTAGCCGTCTCTCGCTTCTTGGAGTTAACCAAATCAGCATAGATTTGAGTAGTGGTGACATTCTTATGCGTCAGCATCTTCGATACTGTGTAAATGTCTGTACCTAAAGAGATTTGGATGACCGCATACGAGTGCCTAAAGCAGTGGAAAGTTATGTGCTTTCTGATTCCGGCTTCGGCAATCCACTGTTTCAAGGGATGATGGGTCATGGAACGGGTTAAGCCTTTGAATACTTTTCCGGTGCCCCATTCGCCACACAACTCCAGTGCTTCCTGACTGATAGGGAGGGTAGCCTCGGTTTCTGTTTTCTCGGTACAGATACGAATATAGTAGCCTTGGTCTGGGCCAACCTCAAAATCACGCCAATCCAGCTTCAGAATATCACTGATACGGAGACCGGTCATGCAGGCAAACAGGGAGGCCTGTTTCAAGACTGGAATCTTGCAGGGTGTAGCTGCCAATTTCTTGACTTCATCAAGTGTCAGATACTCTTTCTTGACCTCTTTCCATTCGATCTTTTCCAGAAAGTCGTTCAAGTTCTCACGCAACATCTTCTCTTTATAGGCTATTTTCAATAAGGCACGGAACGTCGAATAATAACCTGCTGCCGAATTGCGCGAGATATAAGCATTGGGATGATTGATCTGTTTGCATTTGAGTAGGTAATCCCTGAATTTCTCGCACAGTTCTACGGTGACATCGCCAAAGGTGCATTTGCCGCCGACAAATTTCTCGAAGTGGTTGTAAACACAATCCCATTTCTCGTACTTCTCCCGTGCCTTTGTCCGGAAGTAGGCGAGGAAATCTACCTTTTGCTTGTTCTTGTCCAGGAACCCGAATTCCTCATTGATAAGCGACTGGACACGGATACAGCGGATTGCCTCTGCTTTGTTCAGCATATCCTGATTGAACATTCTTTGCTGCTCGTTCTTTGGCTTGGCATAGATGTAGATGCCGAGGAATTCCCGGCGGCTCATCTTCATCGTGTAAGGATTGCGAATGGCCGGATAATAATCCAGATAAAGAGATATGCGGTCGTTACGCAATGGCTTTTGTCTCAAAGTTACGTTGGTGCATGTAAGTGTCATAGCTATATTGTTTTTTGATTAATACTTGTTTTTGTTGCAAATAAAATAGGTGTTATGATGGTGGTATTTATCACCGGAAAATAACTTTTGCCTCATTCTATCTTTGGAGGCTCAAAGAATTTGTCCAGCTCTGCCCGCAGGATCTTGGTATATTTACCGACCTTAATACGGGGAATATTATGGTATTTCACATAATGGTAGAGTTGGTCTCGTGTCAGATTGAATCGCTCCATCGCTTCGGCAATGGTATAGTATTTGGGTTCTTCGGGAGCTATGAGACCTTTGGTAATATCCACATGCTTCTTGGAGTAGTACACCATGATGCCGACCTTCTTCTTGGGAATGGCATTCTTTGATACAAAAGAATAGATGGCCGTCAGCGTCATGCCGAACTTCTCCTGCATGTCTTGCGTGCTGTACCATTCCTTGATTTCAGGATCAGGAGCTTTTTTTGCAAAGTAGTCATCAATATGCTTTTTGCTCCAATAGGTTTTCCCACGGTGAAAGGTTCGTGGGATATTATGTTCCTTAGCGATATGGAATATCCAGGAATCCTTTACGCCATACTTTTCCTTAACTTCAGCTGTGGTGTAGAAATCTGATATTGGAGTTTTCTCTTTGGGCTTATTCTCATTATTGGAAGCAATAATGTAGTCGAACATCTTATCAATATCCGAACGCCGTACAAGAGTTTTCCCATCAAATCTAACCGCTTTAATTTTCGCGTTTTTGATATACCGATAAATTGAGGTACGGCCTACACCTAAAAATGCGGCAACTTCAGTAGGGGTTAAGAACTCTTTTTCAGAATTAGGTTTTAATTCTGCATCGTGTTTCAAGTGGAATTCTTGAATTCGTTTTTTTCTAACTCGATCTTTGTATGCGAGGTTTGCGCACCTGTGTGAACAGTATGCGGTAGTGATCTTGTGGGCGGTAAAAATGGTGCCACACCACTCGCATTTCTTTTGAATTTCAATGTTACTAGCCATTTTAATTATCTCTTTAGTTCGCCAAATCTGTTTCATTGCGTACCACAGCGTTCCAAGGCGTTCCAGGTTGTTCACCATCTGGCAGACAGTAAACCCGACTTTGGGCTTGTGAGGTACACAGGAGGTACAAAAAATGGCGTAAAAAGGCTTAGCAACGATTATCAACGATACTTGAGCAACAAAAAAGGCGCCCGTAAAGAGCGCCATATTAATCGATTATAATCAATTTAACTATCTGATAATCAAGTATTTACTTACCGATGCAAAATCTATTACTTCTTTCTAAAATAGGTTGTAACTCGCTATGATATATTGGCTTATTTGTAACCAATAAACGCCACTTCGGAGGCCGGGTAACAGACGGGTAACAGAATCGAATGAAAAACCCTCTCAACGCCCGATCTATCGGTCTGTCGAGAGGGGTATTCAACGCAACTGATACGGGGCTATCAGTACCGCAAAGATAATGAATTATTTGGATTTCTATTGCTTGGTGTAGATTATCGCATTCTCGGCCTCGGTCAAGCCATAATCCCACATTTTGAAAGAGGAGGCGTCGATGACCTTGATGTTGCGCTGATCTTCGCTGTTTACTACTTCGCCGTCCGTTCCGTATTCAAAGAATGAGATCGTCGGGATTGCTCCCTCATATTTTACGTCGATTGAGTAATAGCAGGTCGATGAGCCGCTGATCTCTTCAAATCGGGTGTCGGTTATGACGGCGGTTCCGTATGCTGTAAAATCCGGGAAAAGGATTACCGTCGGCTTGATCTCTTCCGGCTCGGAATAGGGCTGAAAGACGATGGTTTCCGTATAGGAACCGGCGGATGATAACTTATCCTCATGGAACCCGATATATCTGCCGTTCAAAGTCTGCCAAATCTGTTTGACGGTTTCGTCCATCTCCGGCTTTGGGGTATCGTCTTTGGAGCAAGCTGCGATGCAAAGGGATAGGAATAGAATAGATAAGAGTTTTTTCATAATATGATGGTTTTATGCTTTCAGAAAATAAACGGGAATAATCGGGAGCAGGGCTTTGTCCTCCTCGCTCATGCGGTCGTAATAGCGAATCCATAGGTCGATGAACTCGTCGATGTCGATCAGACGCAGGCAACGATGCCCGTTGCGGGCTTCTTTCTTGGATTCGCTGGTGAATGTCCCCGATGTAACCAGCAGGCCGACCTCGCCCTCTTTCACGAGAACCCCCAGCAGACTGCGGACGACATCGACGGAGATTGCAGAGGTCGGATAATGCTTGACCTGTACTTTCAACTGCGGGGCGGTCGTGCCGAGCGGGTCTCGGTAGGCGATAATATCAACGCCGCCATCCTTGCCTTTCGGGGCGATGAATGGCGTATAGTAGCCCATTGCCCGCAACAGGGCGGCGACCAAATCCTGAAACTCGTAAGGGTTCTTTTTGATGATATACTCCCGAATGCCTTTCGATGCCTGACCTTGCAACATATCCAAATCATCGGGCTGATCCGCATTCTCCTCGATGACCGATACCGCGTGCTCTTTCTGTATCTTGGAAAACTTGCCGTGAAAATCGGCGAAGAACTCTCCGGCTCCGGCGGCAAGGGCTTTCGCACCCTCTTCCGTCAGATGCCAAATCCCGCTCTTTTTGACGAGATACCCGACCTTGCCTACCTCTATCGAATAGAAGTTGAGATACGCTTTCCAGCGGATGACGCCGCTCTTGGTTTCCTCTTTCTCATAATCGGTCAGCGGGAACGATGATGCGAGGGTTTCGTATATATCCGAAATCCTCATTTCGCCGCCGTTGGCCTCGATTGCTTTCATGGCGGCAAATATGATCTCCGCCTGCCTTGTTGGTTTCTTTTCGCTCATGCTATCCGTAAATCAAACATTCGCTGCTGTTTCCGGATATGCACACAAAAAGCGTGGGCGTTCCTGTCGGTTTAGAGGTATCGCCAAACACCTACGGACTAACAAGGAAATGCCCACGCATAACGCAGGCATTTACCATTGTTTTTTAAGTCCGTTGTGAAATTGGCGATTTCCTAAACCTTAAAAACAATAGCAAACGCTATAATATCAAAACTTTTTCAAAGGTACAAAAAGTTTCTGAAATTTGGAGCTATTATTATAATCGGCTGTATTGTTCGCCTTTGCGCCCTCAAATAAACCTCCGAATCAAGGGAAAAATCTTTTTACGGAGCAGTACGAGAATGATGATAATTGCCACCCAAAAACCGCGTATTTGCGTCTGTTGCCACCATGTCAATTTGCGCTCTACCTCGACGATCTTTTCAACCTCGACCTCCCGATCCCGATAAACGATGCTGTCCCGATATTCTATCGGCCGCTGCGTCGGTATTTCCCGATCGTCCGTCTTGTTTTCGAGCGAGTGGGATAGCGACCCGTCGGGGTTGATCCTTGCGTCCGATACCGCTGCCGAGGTTTCGAGGTGGCTCGAATCTTGGCGGACGGTCTGCTCGATTCGCTCGGCCGGCAGTTGCACCCGTACCGTGTCGGGAATCCATATTGTGCGATGCCTGATCTCGACATGCAGGCTGTCCCGCATTCCGGTCGAGGTCGTCAGATGTTTGCACGGGCAGCAGGCCGACAGCAAACCGATGATAAGGCACAAAATCAGCGTTCTCATACGATTTCGATTTGGATTGGTTCGCCCCGGTCGGAGGCCGTTTTGAGCATGTCATAGACCCGTCGGAATGTCGCCGTCGAGTTCAGCACCTTGCCGACCTCCTTGTTTTCGCCGACCAATATGCACCCCGCGCTATCCTCGGCGGTATTGCCGATATGGATCAGGATGCCGTCGAACTCCGGCACATTGAGCAGCCGAGGCAGGTAGCCGTCGCAGAATTTGTACTGCGCTCGATCCTTATACTTCGGAGATTGGATTTTCAGCGTGATGTCGTATGTCCCATAGGGGATAGCGGTTTCGGCATACACTTTCTTTTCGCCATTGTCGAACTGTCCGTTTTTGTTCAGGTCTCGCACGGCATCTTCGATGGTGTCGCAGACCTTTTGCCCGTCGATGTAGAGCCAGCCGATGGTATAGGTCGGCTTCAATGCGATGCGTTTCAAAAGTAGTTTCATAGCCACGCGAAAATTTGAATGATGAAACCTCCGGCCATTGTATAGGCCAAGTCAAGCCAATCCCATCCTTTGTAGCGGTATTGGTCGAAAGCCTCTTTTGCCACCCCTGCGATGGCGGCGAATAAGACGCATATTCCAGCCGTATAGGGAATGACAAGGGCGAAAAAGGCCGCGATTACCGCACCCGCAATGAGGTGCAGGAGTTTGTCGGATGGAATACTCCCCAGCCATTTCAAGATGGCGGTCAGAATCTTTTTGATAGTTTCCATGATGTTGTGATGTTAGTTGGATAATAGGGTTGCTACCTGAATACCGCACTTGCGAATAGCCTTGCCGACAGCGGAGGCGTCCATCTGTTTTTGTCCGCAAAATGATATGCCGATTGCTCCGAGCGGCTTTTCTCCTGCATATAGGGCGAGAATGGCGACCTCGTTCACGTTATTCGACTTGAACTTAAAATACATTCGTTCGTCGATCTCCTTGATCGTTTCGATAGCTCCCCAATAAAATCCGTCGTCAAAGACTTTCCCGATAAAAGGGTATTTCGATAGCTGAAAATCGGTATATTCGTCATCGACGTTATTAATGCTGTCGGCGACCTCTTCGATTCGCATATCGCCGTATAGGAACGGTAATCCTGATGATATGTTTTTGCTCCCATTATGCAGCTCTATGAGCCATGTACGGTCGGCATCGAGCGCATATAAGAGTTTGCGCAGCATCAGACGAATATCCGCATCTACCTGAATGCGCTTGGATACCGATTCATCATGTTGCTCTGCTTGGATTGATTCGACTTTATCCAGCACATAGCACGGATTGGTGATAGTGAGGATTACAAATCCCGTGAGGAGTAAAAGCAGGAGCACCCGCAGAAAACGGAAAAATCCGTACTTCTCCTCCATTTTGAGTAGCTTTTCAAGCCACCCGATTCCTTTTTCAATCTTCTGTTCCATAGTGGATTTAATTTTCAACAAAGGTAATAAATGGTATCTAATAGGTACTATTTTGAATGGGAAAATTATTATTTGGTAATTTGGGATTTCGGCATCATATTACTTGTTACCATCCAATTTCCATTGACACATATGAATTGTATAAACCCTCCCTGCGCACAATAGATTTCTTTGATGGCATCAAAACCCATTACAGAATTAAGTGAATCGGGATGATATATATTGCCTTTCCCTGATAAATCGGTTTCTCCTTTAATCCATAGAGTTGGCGAAGAACGAGTTTTGATTGGATTGTCAAATACGTTCAGTACGACACCATCTAATGCTCGGTTATAGGGAAGCGTTAAAACAATCGAATACCCACGTCCTGATGAGGATCGTATATTGAAATGGTCGCTTACAACAAAGACTGCCCGATATTCACTATCATATCCTGTAAATTCAGCGGCAACATCAATATCTTGAAATGGTACTTGTAAAAATCCTGAAAAAACACCTTTTGATGCGTATAAAGAGCCATCTTGTAATACGCGATACGGTGCTTTTTCTTTATCTGTTTTTGGTGATCCGGCCCAAAATCGGACGCTTGCTTCGTCAGTACCTTCTCCGGTTGCTCCTGCCTTAATGGTGGAATCATCGCCTGCGAGCTGAATTGTTCCGGATGTAACGATTCCTCCGTCGATAGCGGTTTTTGTATTGTCGTATTCCACGGCATCAACCCAATCTGCGGCAACATAATTCCCGGATTCCCGAGAGACCTTGCTTTTGAGGATTACCTTGCCATTGACCCATAAATCTCCCTTTTTGTAAGGAGGGACAGGTTGCTCCGTGAAAACATCGTTGCCGTCGCCTATCAACTTTTCAAGGTCGGCAACGTCTTTCATGGAGCCATCGGTTGAAGCAAATTTAATATTGCCCCCGATTTCTCCAAGTAAGAGGTCGAAATATGTCTTGCCGTCGGATGATACAATTTTATCGGTCGTGATGCGGCCGGGCAGAATCTCCGAAAACCCATAGAGCGAAACATAGCTCCGTTCGCCGTCATATTCGCTATTCAGAATGCCGATAAGGAGATGATAGTACCCTGCGACATCATTCATCTTGATTGCCCGGTCAGAGAGCAGGAAATCGCTTTTTGCGGTGGTGTCCGTGCGGCTGACCTTGGCATATAGATAATACTTCTTTTCGCCATTGTCGAGGTATGGTGAAAGGTATTCGCTCATCTCCCAAACCTTGTACTCCGAATCGGCATGAGAGGATGAAATCGTTCCGATGCCGAGCGTCATGTGCTGGATGAATCCGTGCGGGATACGCAACTGCTTTGCCGCATTGTCGTAGGTGATGCCGTCGTTTACCGCCGTGAGGTCGGTCTTGCTGGCGACGAACCGGAATTGCAGGCTCTCATCCCCGACGAGCATCATCATCGTCTGCACGGTCAGCGGATTGATGGAGTTCGTGAAGTTGTCGAGCATCGAATCCTCCAACATCGCCATTGTTTCCCTGACATCGCGGAACCGACGCTTGGTATAGCTTACGGCGTTGCGGATGCTGTTATCTGTCGCCACCTCATTTTGCCCGATCTCCCGAAGCTGTGAAGATACGCTCTTGCCCGAAACCGAGTTTGAGATTTCGAGAACAGGGGCATACGGTGAGGTGAGGTATTCCTTGATACCCGTGATGCGGATTGCTATGCCATCGGGAACGAACTGCTCATCGGTGAACAGAACATATCCCCCGACTTTCAGACGCCCGCCCACGCGGAGCCAATTCTTTTTCGCCCATAGTCCTTGCAGAGTGCCGGTAAAGGTGAATTTCGGGTCTTCGTTCTCATAGAGCTTACGGGCCGCTTCTCTGAACATATCCCATGATGCCCCCGTCTTATCCGTATTGTTGCAGATATAGGCGTCCGGCAGCATGATCCCGAAAATGGCGTAGGTGTCGCCGACGGCGGGCTTGAATGTTTCGTTCGGCATCGTAACCCCGTCGATCTCCTGCGGCACGAGTTCAAAGCGGCGTTCCGAGTGGTTGTATTTGAACTCGAACTGTTTGTCGTCGCCCGCGAGCATCCCCTTTTGGAAGATGATCGTCGCCGTCTCTCCCTCGATGACATAATCATTGAAATTCAGCTCTGCGGGGATGGAGTTGTCGATGATGTCGTAGAAATTCTTTCCGGCGTCGATACACTCGACCGCCGATACCGTTCCCTCGCGGGACGGGTATATCTCGGAGCAATCGAGGCTGTCCTCCTTGACGGCATCGGAAACCTTGTCGATGCGTTCGATGGAATACCCCTCCGCGTCGGATTGATAGGTGCGGCCCTCGTAAACGAGCATCTGCGACTTCGGCAACAGCAATTCCGCCGAGCCGTATTTCGAGCGGTCGATATTGCGGTCGCCGCCCTGAACATAGAGCCGCTTGATCGGCAGCTCATCGCTCTGCGTGGTGCGTCCGACACCCGGCTCGAAGCCGTTGCCCTTGCCGTATGCGAGCGGCAGGGGATCATCCTTGAAATACTCGACTTTGTGCAGCGAGATCGTATAGTCGTTGATTTCCCACTCGGTCTCGAATTTGTTTGCGACATCCTGCAATGCAGCATCGACGTAGGTGTGGTTGAACTCGACCGTCTGCTCCGCCGCATCGAGGCATTCGCCGACTTTCCAAACTCCGGCCCCGTCGCGCTGGTTGAGATTCCAGACGATAGCTTCGACGAGTTCGTGAGGCTTGGCGCACATCGACCATTTGAGGCGTTTATCGACGGGATTACGCATCTTATACAGGCTCATATTATCCTCCAATGTTCCGAGGGAGAGCGTGTATTCGATATTGCGGGTTCCGTTCTTCTTGATGTTCTCCGGCGATCCGAGTTTGTATTTCACGCCTTGATACTCGCACCATGCCCCGACCGGAATTTCGATAAATTCCGATAGGGAGAATTTCAGGACGAGTTGCGGCTTGGACATGAGGGAGCGATAGCGGTAGCTGCTATCGCTCTCCTGTACGTCCAATGTCGTGTTGTTGAAATGCAGGGTCAGCATGATCTGATTTTATTCGATGTTCAGCTCGGCGCAGTCTGCGTCGATTTGGGCTTTCAACGTGGCTCTCGCTGCGAGAAAGTCCTTGTATGAGGCGATCTTCGCCTTTGCCTCGTCGCTCGACTTGGAGCCGCCATATACGCCGAGATTGGCGGCGTTGTACTCATTGATGAGCTTCTGCTCGTAGTTGGCATCCCACATTGCACGGATGGCGGCCTCTGTGATCTTGTTGCTCGATACGGAAGCCCATACGATTACCTCATAGCAGGAATACTGCGTGCGCGAATTTTCGGCGGCGGGCTGATCTTCGCCCTCTGCCATGATCTGCTGCGGTGCGGCCTCTTCCTGAATATCCCAACGGTAGATGTAGCTTCCGTTGCCTACGGCCTCGAATTTAGACGGCCTTGCATCGTAATACGAACGTGTCATAGAATTGCGATTTAATGATGGTTTTTAACAAATGTTTTGAATTGGAGACTTTCGCCCATCCGTACCAACTGCATAGCTTCTGTTTGTAGTCTCTCGCGCTGATATTGAGTTTCTTATTCAGACGCGCGGCCATGCGGCAGAAATTCTGCTTGATGGATTTGCGCATGAGCGTTTGGTTGTGGTAGAATACGAACCCGACGAAATCGAGGCCGCGCCCGTGCTTGTCCGCCCGGTTCTCGGCAATCGGAAATATCTGCTCATTGCCTTTCAACGTCAATTTCAAGGCTGCGAGATACTTCTTGATGTCGGCCAGCAGGATGTGCAGCTCCTCTTTCGTGGAGGCGAGAAATACCATGTCGTCGGCATATCGGAAATAGTATCGCACCCGCTTCTCCTCCTTGATCCAATGATCGAAGTAGGCGAGCATCAGGTTTGCGAAGTATTGGCTCAAATAGTTGCCGATAGGCACGCCGTCGGTGCTGTCGATGATCGTATCGAGCAGGGCGAGCGTATCCTTGCATTTGATTTTGCGGCGGATGATGGTTTTCAATACGTCGTGGTCTATCGACGGGTAGAACTTCCGGATGTCGATTTTGAGGCAATATCGGGCGTTTTCCCGGTCTTTGATGGCCCGCTTGACATTCCGCATCGCTCCGTGAATCCCGCGGCCCTTGATGCAGCTATATGTGTCTTTTGTGAAGACCGAAACCCATATCGGTTCGAGGATATTCATGATTGCATGGTGCAGAATGCGGTCGGGGTAATACGGCAATCGAAATATGATCCTCTCTTTCGGCTCATAGATCGTGAACGTGCTGTATTCGGAGTTCTTGAATGTATGATTTTTCAGCGTTTCATGCAGGGCAAGGATATTCGCTTCACGGTTTTTGTCGTGAAGCAAGACGCCATACGAGCGGAGTTTCCCGCGCCTTGCCTTTTCATCGGCGAGGCGGAGGTTATCCAGCGATATGATCTTTTCGTATAAGTTTCCTATACGCTTCATTTCGACGCTTTGCTTTTCATATTCGGGGCGTTCGGCAGTTCGGGATGCCCGAAACCGCCTACTAACTCCTTTTTGAGGTGATATTTTTTGCCGAGAGGCAGGGTCGTTGCTCTCAAAATTTATGTTTTTACCTTTCTGAAAATCATTGGCGAGACCTGATATTCGCATTCGTATTCGAGGGCGTGTTATTCGAATTCGCATACGCAAAACCGGCATTCGAGCTGTTATTCGCATTACCGCTGAACAGGACACCGCAAGAGCAACCAACCTTTATACATTACTCCAAATAGTACCGCGTTCCCGATGCCCGCATCGTTACCCGTCGCGGGAATTTGTCCATTTCCCGAATCTTGGCGAGGACATATTTGATTTCCCGCGAATTGGTGAAGAACTTGCGTGCATCGCGGTCGTGATCGTCCCGATTCATCTTGATCTTGACGAGCGTCCGATTCTCTCCGAACTTCGTTTTCACTCCCTCGATGTAGTCGCAGACCCAAAAGGTGAGGTTTATCAACTTCTGCTGCGTCGTTTCGGGGCAGTTAAAATGCTTGTTGGTTTCGTCGGCGGGGATTTTCAGGAAATCCAGCGAACCGTCATCTTACATCGGATTATGGTTATTCTCCATTGTCGTATCGTTTAATTATTGGCCGAGCGTGTTTTCTGTGGCGTTATCCGTTATGCGGGGATAAAGCAAAGGCGAGACCCGAAATACGCCATCGCACTCGAGGGCGCGAGACTCGAAAGCGCACACGCAAAACCGGCACCCGAGCCGTTAGACGCATTACCGCCGAACAGGACACCGCGCAATGCTTCGGCCGTCGGGATGTTGGTATAGTGGTAGTCGCAGAAATAGGTCGAAGAACCGCCTCCTACGACGGAGGGCATGATCTCTCCTCCCTCGCCGAAAATCACCTCTTTGACATATCCCTCTGCGCGGGCCTCGTTGCCTACATGGGCGTAGCCGTCGTAACCGCTATCCGAGAATTTGGCCGGATCGGTGCAGACGAATACCTTGCTCAACCCGTCGCCGCCATTCTCCTCGGTCGGGCTGATCCGGATGTTGATGCCGTCCGTCCATTGCCAAACATGACCGAAAGGATTCTCGACACCCCGATAGCGCGGAACCATGACCGTGCATCGGGTCGATCCGTCCTCATTGATGACGGGGTATGCTACCTCGCCCGTGCCGTTTCCGAGTTCGTCGGTATGGCCGCACGGCACGAACGGATAATAGCCGTTGAATCCGCTCCAATCGGACATGTTCGTTACACCTGCTCCGAGGCCGCCTTGTGCATAGCCGTTGCTGTCCTTTTCCGCATTGAACGTCGCCTGCGAGTTGAGCGTGGCATATTCGATGACGAAGAGCCAATACAGTTCTTTTTGGATGTCGTAGGTCATGCAGTTCCATTCCGTCGAACCGGACTTGCGTTTGCGGGCGTAATTGCGGAAATTGGTACGGGAGATACCCGTCGCCGGGCGTCCGAGGAACGTGCGATAGGTTCCGTCATACGCCGTATTGTTGTTGCCGCCTCGGTAGTCGGCATCCATATTCACGACCGAGCAGAGGGTCGTCGTGCTGCGCTGTATGGTAGCCTGATACGCCGAAACGTATCTATTCCCTGGGACGAGACGATAGCCGGGGAGAGGGTACTCGCTGATGCGTACCCGCCGCTTCGTGCCGTCAGTCTCGAATTTGCGGTAGTGCATGGGAAGTTCGACCATGACCTGACCCCGCGAGCCGTCGCGCGTCTGTCCCGTCCAATTTGCCGGATTGAGATATTCCACGACCTCGCCGTCGTCGTTGAGCAGGCAGCCTTTCATCCGGTTGTGGATCGGCAGGCTCTTGTGCAGGGAGAGATTGCCGATACGGGTGCAGGCAGGCGAGGATACAGCGGTGTCGAACTCGATGCCGTAGCTGCATTCCTCCTCCATGTAAGGCAGGAGCGTTGCGAGCGCGGCCTTTTTGCTCTCGCCGTCCTCCAATACCTCGCAAATGAGGTTGAACGGGTTGGTTCCCGATACATCGGGCAAGTCGCTCAATCGCTTGCCATTCTGAAAAGCCTCGATAATCTGTTCGAGGATTGCTTCTTGTTCTGCTGTCATAGCTATTTGTCGTTTAAGAATTTGAAAACCGTTTTTCCTTTCGATGCGATGAACATCACCGACGATGCGGTATTCAGCCGCATTTTCTTTTGCCTACGGGATGTCGCCCATTGGCGCAGCCGCCGCGATAGGGAGATGAAAACCGAGACGATCATACCTTTTCGACGTAAGTCCCAGCTCCCCAATAGAGGTCGTGAGTGTTGAGAAAATCCGCATTCGGTGCGATGGCCTTGATCGCCATCGGCGACCAATCGTTGAGCACTACCGGAGCGTCGGAAAATTCGTCGTCCTGATAGCATTTCACGCTCAATACGGCGTCCACGGTGGAGCTGCTGTATTTGGGCCTGATGTAGATCGAGAACAGCGCGTCATTCGGCAGGCTGAAACCGTCTGCGAGGTTCTCGATCTTGCCATGCGAGAGGATGCGCCCGCCATTCATAAATTCGCTGATGTAACCTTGTCTTGCCATAGCTTGATGTTGTTTTTAATTGAACCTGAAATTACCGTTTGCCGTGAGGCGGATCGACGAGAGTGTTACCAACCTGACCGTAGGCTTCGAGACCTTGATCTGAATCGTCTTGTAGAGGGCTACGTTGCAGGTCGGGATGACATGGATGATGCTGGTTCCGGCGGCAAGGATCGTAATGCGTCCGTCGGGAGTTACCGATACGGCCTTATCGTCGCCGAGGAACAATACATTCGGCTTGACGCTGGCCGGAGTGAGTGTGGCGCGGATGAAATTCTCCGCCATATTGCCGACCAGCAGGCGCGAGGGGTATTCTACCGTCATTGCAGTCGGCACAAGATTCAGCGGTTCCAATTCCGCAGCGGCGGCGATCACCTCCTCGCAATCCTCTTTCGCCTCAATCGCGGCGGCGGTGGCATTGCTGGCGTTCGTGGTTGCGGTATTGGCGGCGGTCGTAGCTTCTTGTGCTTTTTGCGCGGCATTGATGGCCGATTGGGCACTCTTCGATGCTGCATCGGTGACATCGGTGGCATCTTTTGTCGCCGCTTTCATCCCCTCGACGACCGACTGGATATATTCGAGCGACACCTTGACGCTCTTGTTGAATATATCGACACCGATAGTCCACAGCCCTTTGAATGAGGTGCATTCGGGGAGTTCCGATATTTTCTTCTTTATCATATCCTTGTAGAGTTAAATTCTAAATACAATGAGGCCCTCTTCCGGCTCGGTTATCACTACCTCCTTATCCTCGGTCGCCAATACGCAGTAATTACCGTCGGGCCGCGAATCGGGAAAGGTCAGGGTTACGGTGAACTCGCACCACACCCGCCCGTTGCGGCGAATATCGAACCGCGTTACCGCATTGCTCTTGTAGTAGCAATTATACTCCTCCAAAGAGTTGTCGTTGTATAATTTGCGCAGTTCGGGTTTCAGCAGGGCGGTGAAAAGCGCATACCAGCGTTCCCAAAATTGAGCGATGTTATCGGCATAGATAAAGAGCTTTATCGCAACGTCTTTCGCCTTGTAGAAAACCGATTCTCCGTCATAGCTTACTCCGGGCCGATTGGTTACATCGACTTTCAGATTCTCGCGGACATTCGGGGCTTTCTGAATATTCCGATCCGTGCCGTCGAGGACATAGACCCCGAAGTGGGAAAAATCGACATCATCCATCTCGTACCCGTTCTGCTTGAAGCCCGCCGGTGCTGTTGCATAGGGAGCCTGATTCAGCAGCGTATTGTACTCGTTCAGGCTCTCGATGTCCGTCTCGTCGGTCGGATAGACGGGCGGGAAGTCATCGGCGAAATTCAGCGTGATTTTTCCGAGCTGGATTTTGGCGGACAATGCGGGATTGGTCAGAAGCCGCAGTTTGTAGGACTTGCCGAGTTCGGCGAAGTCGAAGATATGATACGATCCATCGGAAAGTACCTCGAATAAATCGCTCGCGCTCAAAATATCGGTAATGCAAAACGGAATCGAAAATGTTTTGCTATCAAGGAGGGGGGCGGATAGATCGACCTCTTCGCCGTCATATTCGGGCCATTCGGTGCTGCTCAATTTCTTGAATGACGGCATCTGTACGAGTGCCTTGTACCCGTACTGCTCGACAAATATGCCGTATTCGCTGAACGCATCCAGCCCGTCTATGAACAGCTTGCCCACCATAAGATTTTCGCGTTGTCCTGAACGATGTAATTCACCTCGGAATCCTTATCTTTTTCGACCTTGACGACCGCATACCCCGATGCGATGACGGAGGCATTCGCCCCGCACATTAGAAATAGCCGATTTCCGGCCGTTTGGCTGTATTTCAGTTCTGCGGTGGTGTCTCCTATCAAAAAGATTTTTCGGGCCTCTGAAAGCGAAATTTTGCCGCAGTCGATATACACGCCGAAACGCTCCGGATGATATTTCTTGAAACGACGAAAAGTGGCGAGGTTGGGGAAATTGTAGGTTGTCATAAATTCGACCCCTCGCGGGGAGAACATCATCCCGATCAGCTCCTCCAATGTCTCATTGCCCTTGAACATATCGCAGGCTCCGAGTTTCTCCGCCATTTCATATCGCCCGTTATTGGTGCATTGAGCTTGCGCGGCATCTTTGGCCGCTTTCCATTCACCCTGTATTTTCTTGATAAGTGCTTGCATTAGCTTCGGAGTTTTAATCCTTTCCGGTCGATCTCATCGACCATGTTTTTAACATCTTTGATACTTTTATCGACCTTGTCGAGCTTGTCGTTGGTCTCGGAGGTATTCTTCTCGATTCCGGTCAGTTTGTCGAGTACGGCATTGCCCGTGCGGTTCAGATCGTTCATGCCCTGTACGAGGGTATAGGTATGCCCCTGAATGGTCGTCAGGCGGGCATTTCTCTCGAAAGCACTATCTTGCGACTCTGATGTGATACCCTTACTCGTTCCCTCGCGCTCGGCATCTCCCGTAAAATAATTTTTGAGACTATCGGACAGACCTTGATAGATCGCGTTGAACTCTTCTCCGACCTGATTGAGTTCTCCGGCAAATCCATTCATCGAACCGATCACGGCGTCGATGCCTTTGAATGTGCCGTCATTTCCGAACCATTCTTTTTTGTATCTGTCGAAAATGCCTCCGATGCGTTCTTCCAAATATTTCTGTACGAGCATCCTTTGCAGGACATCGGCGACAATATCATTGACCTTTTTGCGCCATGCCTCCATCGCATCCTCTCCCTGCTTGGCCGCTTCGAAGAAAGCATCTCCGAGTTCCGAGGCAAGGTCGGCGGCGGTGTAGCCGATGATGTTTTCCAGCATCTCGTTGATGATGGTAGCCATCTCTTCGGCGATCTCCTGAATCTGTCGCTGCCACTCCTCGATCTTGCCATGGTCGGTTTTTTTCTTGCTCTGCTCCTCATTGATCTGTTTCTGAATGAGTATCTGCTGCTCGGCAAGATTTTCGAGCTGTTTCCGGCTTTCGTCGTATTTCTTCCCTCCGAGGGCTTTGTCGGCGGTGTAGGCTACCTTTGCATACGCATCGGCGATCTTCTCGACGGATTTCTCATATACCTCGCTGTCGTAGCGCATCCGGGCGAACATCCGCGTCCATGCGTTGCCGTACTGCTGCGATGTGAGGTGCAGGCGCAATACCTCCTGCGTCGTTTCGGCATAGATGTCTCTCAATTTCTTTACGGCATCCCCGACGTTATTCTGTAACCGGACGGCATCGGCATTGTCGAGTTCCCATTGCAGTTGGTCGATGCGGCGTTGTAGATTCTCGATCTCTTTTTGTTTCTCATCATCGTCGTTGAAGAGGTTGGCGATAGCCGTAGCGATCTGCAAAGCCGCCGAAATGACGGCGAGGATGACCGATGCTTTTTCTACGGTCGAGATCGACGTTGCTGCGGCCTGTGCTGTCGATTGCATGGCGGCTCCCGATGCCTCGGCTGTCGTCGCCATAGCTTCGGAAACCCTCTTGCCTGTGTCTCCGATTGCGTCAATGACGGTCGCCGTAGCATCCAATACCGCGTCAATAGTATCGAGGGCTTTCCCGATGCCCATTGCAACATCATCCGAGAATACGGATGCGAGATTCTGTGCTTTGCCACCGACATCCGAAACGATACCTCCGACATTACGGAGCTGGGTCGCAAAACTTTTGTATGAGTTGGTGATGCTATTCCGGGCGTTCAATGCCTGCTGTTCGGCTTGCATTGAATGCGTAGTTGCGTCTGCAAGATTTTTCTTTGCCAGCGATAATCTTTCTTCGGATTTCGCATATTCTTCGCTTTCGGCCGATAGCTCTCCTCTGTTTATTTGTCCGCGGAGGGCCTGCTCTTCGGCAAGGGCGGCATTGTATTCCTGCTGTGCCGTTGTGAGAGCTTCTTGCGCCGTATGCCATTCTTGCAATGCGGTAGTGAACTCCGTTTTGGCGTCGCCGATGTCTTGGATTGACTTATGGAGCGCGACAAAAGGATTTCGGGAGGCGATTTCATTTTCCATTTTTGAAATAGCTTCCTGAATGTCTTTTATCTCAATAAATTTCATAGAGCCTTTATTGCTCTCGAAGTAGGCTTTGACCTTGTCGAGTGCATACTGCAACGATGAAATAGACTGTTCTCCTAAATTCCCGAAAACACCATCCCAGTTGATCGAATCTTTCAGATTCTCGAATTTCGCATCTTTAATCGCATTTTCCAGCTCTTTACGCAGGGACAATTTTGCTCCCTCGGTGGTTGCATCGGTTATTTTGCGATTATATTCTTCGGTCAGGGCAAGTACCTTTTCTTGGAAAGACCCGTACTGAATGAGGTAGTTGTTCATAGCCTCTGCTTTGGCATCGGCATCCTCTTTCAATGCTTTGGCAGTCGCTTTCTTTTGATTCTCTGCATTTTGCTGTCGAGCTTTATTTAATGCGTCGAATTGTTCGGTCGTCAATCCGTTTTCATTGACCGAAATTCCCGCCTCCTTATTTTCGCGTTTCCAATCCGTCTCCTGTTTGTCGAGTTTATTTTTCTGTGTAGTATATTCGAGGTCGATCATAGCGAGTTTTTTAGCCAAACCCTCTTTCATCGCCTCAATTTCGGCAGCTTTGGTTTCCTCCTCGATTTTAACGAGTTCTTCGCCGAGCTTCCGTGCTTTATCTGCCCGCCGTTCCGCTTCTTTTGCGTCTTTCTCGGCCTGTTTGTCCTGCTTTTGAGCATCCTTGTCCGAGGCGGGTTTTGTCGCATCATAAGCTTTTTTTGCCGCATCGAGAGCTTCTTTCAGTTCTTTCGCCTTACGTTCGTATTCTTCGTGCGTGAGCTGGTTGCCCGTTTCATTGAGAAAGTCGTTGTATTCTTTCAGTGCTTTTTCATAGGCCGATTTTGCCGCTGCACCCCATTCTGCACTCGAATCGGTCGGCAGATTCCGTTTGTTCTGCTCTGCGCGTAGCTTGTTGAGCTGATATTGCAGTTCATCGCGGGAGAATGAACCCGTTAAAGCGGCATTCCCCTGCGTGATTTTTCCGTATTTTGCCTCTTGGAACTGCATTTGGGCAAGCAGGGTTTCCCGCTGCTTGATCTGCTTTTCGATGGTTTCATTGCTAACCCCCGTCAGATTCTCGAAATAGGCATTTACGTCGTTTTTGCGTATCTGTTCCGAAAGAGCCTTGCGTTTGTTGTAAAGATTCTGTAATTCGGCTTCTTCGTCGCGCGAACGAGCGGATTTAAGGACATTTCGAGCACGATGCTGACCATAGCTATCTTGGTAGTATTGCGTCGCCCATTTCGTTTTTCCCTCCAACTCCTTTATTCTTGCCTCTACATCTTTCAGCTCTGTTTTCGGATTGGTGATGGATTCCTGCGCTTCAAGCTGGGCTATCTCCTCCTTGATTTGCTTGATATTTTTCAGCTTCTCATACTCGGTGTCGTATTTGGCGAAAATATCGGGGTATTTCATTTCGAGTTTGTTCAGGGCCTCCCTACGGGTGTCGGTAGCGACAGCCTCATTAGAGGCGATAGAACATAACTCCTCGATTTTACGCTTGTGTTCATCCTCTGCCTCGATGGTTTTCTGCTTTTGGGCTTGATACTCTTCTTCTGCTTCTTTCATCCGTTCGGTTTCGGTTTTCATGGAAAGAAGCGCCGCAGTAACACCAGCCAGCAGAGTAGCGATGAGGACATAGGGATTTGCAAGCATCGTTGCGTTGAGCAGCTTTTGAGCTTTCTCTACAACTACGAGCCATCCGTAGTGTATCGCTTCGGCTGCGGTCAATGTACCGACGCCCATTGCTTGCAAGCCTTGTGCGGCCGCGACAGCCATGCAAGCTGTTCGGTAAACGCCATAAGTTGCAACCAGCCCCATAAGGACGCGGCCGACCTGCTCATAGTTTTCGATGAGCGAAGAAACTACATCCAGCGAATCATTGATAACGCCCTCGGATTGGTTGCCAATTGTATTGAACATCGACGAGAGGGCATCTTGGATATTTGAAATTTGCCCTGTAATAGTCTTGGATTGCTCCTCCATGAGGTTGTAGAACATTCCGCCCTCGTTCGTGAGGTTCTGAATGACCTTTTGCACCTCCGGGAATCCGACTTTCCCCTCTTCGACTAATTCCCGAACCTTATTTTCTGCGACGCCGAGAATCTGCGCGAGTTCTCGAATCATGGGAATACCTCTGCCGGTAAACTGATTGAGGTCTTGCGTGTAGAGCCGCCCCTGCGTCATGGTCGTTCCATAGAGATATACGATGTCGCCGAGAGGCTGGGAAAGTCCTGCGGCGATGTTGCCGAGGCGGATCAGGTCGTCATTTATATTTTCGACATTTTCGCCGTATGCGAGAAGCCGTCGTGCTCCATCAGCAATACCTTGCAGGTCGAAAGGGGTTTTCGCTGCGGTATCTACGAGTTGATCCATCAACTGAACGGCTTTCTCTTCGCTTCCGAGCATGGTCTCGAATGCGACTTCGAGCTGTTGAAACTCGCCTCGGATATTGATGATTTGGCGGATAAGAGATTGAGCGGTAAAAGCCATGCCGATACTTGCGGCGGTTTTCGCCACATTCCCCAAAGTGCCATCCAAAACATTGCCTGCATTGGTAACATCTTCAAGGGTCGATTTTGCCGTAATGCCTGATCTGCTTACAGCTTTGCCGATACCGTCTATTTTAGCGCCGAGCTTGCCCTCCATCGTAGCGATTTTCGCTTCAATTTGAGAGATGCCGGTTTCCAATCCGCGTAAATCTACGGATGTGCCGAAACTCAATGCGCCGTCATCATTTTTCATATCCTTACAACCTCTTCGTCATCTGTAAAATCTGTGAAATTTTCAGGGTTATTCGCATCCTTGCTGTCATCATAAAGCGGTCTGCTGTTTTCGGCCATATCACCGGGCATCGGCATTGCTCGACTATACATGATGGCATTTACATAGCTGATCTCATATAAGGCGTATTTTTCTGTTACTCCGAGTGTTTTAGCTATTCCGAGGACGGTTGCCCAAATGCTGTCGTTCAGTCTTTTACCACTTCCTTGGTGGGTTTGAGGATATTTGCCTCTGACAGGGAAGTGGTAATGGCGAAAAAACTGCCTATCTCCATATCTTGAAGTCGTTGAACTACGACATTAAACAAGGTAGTCGGGCTGACGTTCTCCAATATGATTTTTGCGAGTTCTGCCTTTTTATCGACCTTGATTGTGGTCTCGGTCTTACGCCGGATCAGGCCGAACAAATAGCGTTTCTCCTGTACGATGGTGCGATATTCGATGAGGTTTTTCGCGCCGAGAATAAGTACGGCGGCAATATCGCCGATAGGTCGATAATATCGGGCATAATGCAATACCGAGGTTACGATCTCTTCGGCCGGAACCTTTTTTACAACGGGGAGAGTTGCTACGATCTCCGAGATGAGAATCAGGGTCGCAGTAGATGGAGGGGCTATTTCGTATGTAACCCCTTCGATGTCGATGTTGTCAATGCTTTTTTCAAGAATCGCCGATGCGACGCTATTTTCGATAGTATTCTGTTGTTCCATATCCCGATAAAATTGCGGAGGGTGGAGGATTCGAACCTCCGAAGCCTTACGGCTTGCCTCGTTAGCGGTGAGGTGCATTCAGCCACTCTGCCAACCCTCCTGTTTGCGGTTTCTCCTGCCAACCGCAAAGGGTGTCTCTCCACTCGTCAGCATCTTACGATGCTATTTAGGGTTTGGGGGCGGCCCAATCTTCGGCCTTGACCCGGAACTTCTTGTAAAGCTCCCCATCGGAGCAGGCGAGAATCTTGAATGTGAGATCGACATACGATCCCTCCTCCTCGGAGCTGCCCGGACGGAACGATACGTGTGTGCGCCGGGCCTTGATGCCGATAGCACCGATGTTCTTGGGCGTGAGCTTCACGGAGAAATCGTCCGATACGACGTTGGTTTTCACGGTCAGCTCGTTGCTGTCCTCCGAAACGACCGCTCCGGTAAACATCTTTTCCGTATCGAAACCCATCTCCTTGACGCGGGTTGTCAGGGTTACGACCGGCTCGCCCTCCTCCTCGGCGACCACGATTCCGCCTGTCGCCGTTGCGGTCAGGGTTTCGCCGTCCTCCGTGGCAAGCGTCGTCGATTTGTCGTTGATAGTACCGATGTCGGTCAGGGAGGCTGCCATAGCTTCGTCGTCGCCGGTTTTACCGACCTCGATCTTGCACTTCGACCACGACATGATGATCTTCTTTCCCATAGTTTTATTCTGTTATGCGGTTGAACTTAATTCTTGCGTAAATGAAGTGTTGCTCTATATCCTCGTTGCGCATCGTGGTCGGTGTCGCATCGGTCGAGAGCCAATACTCCGTACCTCCTGCGGTTTCTACGAATGAGAGAATCAACTCCTGCAATTCGCCGATACGTTTCCTATCCGGAACCATTCGTCCGTCGGTGTAGGGTATATCGGGGACATAGAGGTTGAAGATCACCACGCCCGTTTGTACTTGTTCATCAAGTCCTGCGAGGAACTTGACGATCAAATCCTCCGTTGTGGCGTCGGTCGGGCGCATTTCGGGTCGGTAAACCTTTCCTCTGATGGCCTTTCCGAGGTCGCTATTCTTGACGAAAGAATAGAAATCCCGCTCAATCTGCGTCTCCGTTTTTATCATCTCTCTATTCGATTAAATCGTTGAGTAGTTTCTTGGCAAGGGATTCGGCTTTCAACTCGGCTGATGTGAGTACATCCTTATGGTGGACTGCTTCGACGTATGCGGCGTATTTCATGCCTGCGCAGACGATCAGCACCACACCCCACGGAAATTTTGCTTGCAGTTTTTGGAGCAACGCTTCGGCAGCGGGCGGGCCTGCTTCTCCATGCCCGTTCTTGCCGTTGTATTGCTTCGAGGCTCCCGTCACGACGGGTTTCCCGTCCACAAGCACCACATAGCCTATTGATGACCTCAAATTGCCGGTAATATCGTTGTAGCTGCCACTCTCGCGGGCGATTCGTATGCACTCCTCCCCGATGAAAGAGAGTTGCTTCACGAGCAGGGCGACGATGTCTTTCATCTTGGCCTGCAATCCGGCTTTCAGCTTGCGCATATCCGTTTTGCTGACGATGACGCCCTTATATTTGCCGTGAGTAGTAACGACTTTCGCCATATCACACTACGATTTGAGTTCTGCCTACGGTGGTGAGAGGTTCCGCATTCATCACGCGGTATTCTCCGAGATTTTCGCCCATCCTTTCGAGTTTCACCCGATTGTAGGGGAAAGGGATGCACTCAACGAGGATCGTAAACGAAGCCTGCCGAAATTCGCCGTCTTCGTAACGCCCTTTGCGGTTATCGCTGTTGGTCTTGATCGAACAGGGCAAAGGATCGCTCCAATCGGAACGGGCCTCTATCGGTTCGCCCCATTCGTCGATACCTCCCTCGGTGAGTATCTCGTAGCGTAATGTGCCGTTGTACCTCATATCACCATAGATGCGTGCCGTCCTCGATCACGCGCATATAGTCGGAAAGAACCTCATCCGCATCGAGGCCATAATGTCCGCACCAAATCGAAAGGCTCTGTTTGAGGGCTTCTTCGCTCATTACGGAGGTCGATACGCCGTTTTCGGAGCGGCTGTTTTCGACATATCCGATGACAAGGCGGGCGGCAACCCGAAAGATCATAGGGTCTTTCGGGGTCGCCTCGGCCTTTGCGTCGATGCCCTCATTGAAGAGCGCAAATTCGATGGTCGCGTTATCAGGATAGAATGTGTTTGCTATCGCATTGCACAAACTCCTCGTTGCGGTAAGGTTATCCACGGCTACGACTGCGTTTTGAGGGTGTAGATGCCGTTCATTTCCGTAATCACGGGCAACGAGAGTGATTCGGCCTTGGTGAACTCAACGCCGTTGCTGCCCTGCGTTTCGCCCACGCCCCATTGCGAGACGCGGATACGCCCGTAGTTGGAGTACGCTACTCCGGCCTCCTGTTTCAGCTCGTTGTTCGCCCATGCGTTTTTGACGATGCCGAGCTTGCCGTCGGGAATGAAGACCATGTTCTTCTCGTTCCACGGCGTATAGGGGACGCGGAGCGTGCCTTTCTGAATGCGAACCTGACGGCGGATAGGCTCGAAAACAGGATAGCTGTTTTCTTGCATATAGGCGTTCAGGTCTTTCAGCTGCACGATCTTCGCAGATTTGTCGGTTCCCCAGATCATCTGCTTGATCTTCTTGCTGCGGCACATGTAGGAGATGCGCGACGGAGCGCAGAGGATTTTGCCGAATACGGTTTTGTCCTGTGCGGCGTCGATGATCCCCTGAATATCCTCGAAGCAGTCCACCGTGTCGATGTTGGCGTCTTTCCACTCGATGCGGGACGACGCGATGTTTTCGGAGGGCTGGTTGAAGTTGATCGTGCCGCGCACGCCACCTTCGGGGTTGATGTTGTCGTCGAGTTCGACGACGCCCTCGTTGGAAAGCGGACGCAGGAACAGGATGTCGAGCTTTGCGAGGACGGAGCTTACGACCGTCGTCGAGCTTCCCCACATCAGTTTGATGAGCTGCTCCGTCTTTGCCTTGTCGGGGAGCGACTTGCTGTCGAGGATTTGCAGAACCTTACGATAGTCCTGAATCGTCATCGGCAGCGTTACGGCATGATTGAGGATGCGCTCTTTCACGGTTTCCAACCCCTCCGTACCGAGGATAGCCTCTTTCGACTGATCGCCGATGGTCGGAGCAGCAACAGTGATGTTGTACTGACCGATGATCTCCTCGAAGTCGAGGCCGATAGTCGGGGTGTCCCAGTCGAGGAAACGCTCGAAGATTACGTTGTCGAAAAGCTGCTTGTGCAGTTTCGAGGCGGCATCGAAGCGAGCTTGTACGTGCTGCGTCAATGCGCCAAAGATTGAGCTATAAAGAATTTCGGGCATGATCGTTACTGTTTAATGAACAGAATGTTCGGGTTTGCTTTGAGGCATACCTTGCCGGGATTGATGAGCCAGTCTTCCAGCAAAGGGAAGTTCAGGCTCGGATAGAGGACTACCGCCTCGTATGCGGCATCAATCGTCGGGAGGCCCTTTCCGGTGAACTCCTTGGCCGCTCCGACAACCATGTTGGGTGTATAGCGAGGCGCGGCAGGGATGGGGTCGGAACCCGAACCTCCGCCTGTTTCGGCATATTCGGTTGCCTCTACGAGGATGTCGCCCTCGGCCAGCCCTGCGATGGCGGATGCGAACGTGATGACATCGTACCCGGCATTGGCCGTGTCGATGGACTTGATGATCGGGGATTTGTCGGTTACTCCGAGTTTCATTACTACGTCGCCTGCGACGAAGTAATGCCCTTTGGCGACGCGGGGCGCGGTGGTCGTGCCTCCTTTGAGAACCTTGGCGGTCTTGCAAACGGCGGCACTCATCGCCTCGAAATCGACATAGATAGGAGTTCCCCGACGCAACACCGTTCCGACGGGGAAGTTCTGCACCGGCTTGAAGCCGCCCGGCAGAATCTTGCACTCTCCGCGCCAAATTTCGGGCGTGTGGCCCGATAGCTGCGTTTTCTTGAAATCAATAGCCATTGTTGCAATCAATTTAAGGGGTGAATGATTCGGAGCTGTTACTTGTTGGGAAGACTTTCGGCCCAAGCCTTGGCGTCGGCTTCCATTGCCTCCTTGCTACTTCCTGTTTCATGCGCCTGCTCCTTGGGCATGAGGTTGTTGGTGACTAACTCCTGCTTGTAATCCGCCAGCTCCTTGTCGAGGTCTGCATCCTCTGCGAATGAGACTCGCTTCATCAGGTAGTCGGGGATTCCGAGCTTTTTAGCCTTTGCCGAGATTTCGGCCTGTCGCGTGGTCTTTGCCTTTTCCGCTTTGAGCGCGGCGTTCTCGGTTTCGAGATCGGTCAATTTCTTTTGGAAAGGCTTGAACCATTCGGGGGCCTCATCTTCATTTCCGCCCTCATCTTCGCCCTCGTCGTTGGATTGCGGTTTCTTTGATTGCGGTTTCGGACGTTGCGTCTTCCTCGTGATCTCCCCCTGCATTGCCTTTGCATAGGGCACGAGCGAATCCACTTTCGCGGCGATGTCTTCGTCCGAGGCATCGTCGGCAAGACCCTCCGCCCCGATCTCTACGAGGTCGTCGAGTGCCTTGTCAGTCAGTCCCATATCCTTGCATTTTTCGGATAAGAGCTTGCGAAATTTCTTTTTCATAGTCGAAAAAAAATTGTTAAAACGTATCGTTACGGACAAAGGTAATGAAAAATATCTATTAGGTATCTAAAATTTCGACAAAAATTATCTGCGTGGTTATGACATAGTTATCCGTAAATCCACGTTTTTGACTGATTTTGAGCGCACTTTTTCTGCGAAAAAAGTTGCTTACTATAATAGTTGGCTATATATTTGCATCATCAAACAGATACTTAATAAGTAATAAATAACGACCAAAATTTATAATAGGCTATGACACGAGAAGAGTTTACCGAAAGAGTTGGCTTGAATGTATCGGACGGAATTTTTGAGGTATGGAACGGGGTGTATATGTCCTCGGATAAGGACAAGGACGAGTTCTGCAAACCATTCGCCACCAAGAAAGGGCATCTCGATCTTTCCCGGTCAATGGTGATCGAAATCGCCGAATTGAAGAAAAAGATCAGAGTGCAAAAAGAGAGCTATGATCGGCAGGTAGAACTCGCAACGTCCTATCAGGATAAGTATTACGCGGAAAAGGCCAAGCACGATGAGTTTTACAAGAAATATGCGGAAGAGTGCGAAAAGCGATACGCTCTCGAAAGAAAGCTCGAACAGATAATGAACCTAATCAACGCATAATCATGGATAAAACGAGACAGGCCAAGGCGGAAAGTCTGCATGAATGGAAGTCCCAAATGGCGGACTTCCTCCTCGAAAGAGCGCAGAAATTCGGCGACATTACCCTCCATATCAAAGCGGCCGATTTGATTGGCATGAAAGAGGTGATCCGTCGGAAAATCATCAAGGGCCTGCCCTTGTGGGAGGTCGATAGGGTTTGGTTGAAAAATAATCTCAAATAATCGCAAGTATGGAAAAGATCAAAATCAAGCATGTAGGATTCGATTCATGGGATCGGGAGGTATTCCAAACGCAGAAAGGGACGTATGTCGTGGATATAAGTTTGGACTATTCGCATCAGAATATGAGGCTCTGCACGAAGAACAACAACGAGTTCGACGGGGAACCGGATACGGCCCTCAAAACCGACGCATTCGAGATCGTCGATGATTTCGAGGCCGAGCAATAATCGCAAACCTTAAAAATTCAACGCAACAATGGCAAATTCAATCAATGTAAACGGATGCTCCGTCTGCCAGCCGGGACGAGAGAACTACACGAGTTTCACGGCCAAAATCGGCCGGAAATCGGTCAAAAGATGGCAATACGACTACCGCACGGAGAGCGGCGAGCTTTTCTCCTACGTCGGGGCATCCCTCGATAGCTGCCGTGCAAAGCGGGATTTATGGCTCTCTCAAAAGCAGTAAGTCATGGCAGCGAAAAAGGCTACAAAGACCTACGAGGTTGAGGTTTCTATGACGTGGTCGCAGTCCTATACGGTCAAGGCCAAGACGGCGGCCGAAGCACGGCGCAAAGCATGGGAGAAATTCAAACGGCGCCCTCCGAAATCCTGCTTTACGCTCATGGAGGACAGAATCGACGAATAATAATCAACGCAACAGATATGGAAGAGAAAGATATTAAGACGGTCAAGACCACGCGGGGCGAACTCCGATACTATCGGGATTGGGGTAATTACGACGGGGGTGTTGTAATGCTGAACGCCCAAACTATCGACCGCTACAAGGCGATCAAGAATGAGCATCCCGACGCGGATAAATGTGGGGTTTTCTTCGCTTTTAGCAGAGAACAGTTCGCCGAGGGATACAAGCATTTGGTAGAACTCGGACACATCAAAGACGGCGATAAAATATGCCAAGATAAGGACACGGGAGCTTTCGGTACAAAGGACGGACTTGCGGCATTCTTCAAGTTCTACGATGATAGCCGGGCGGCTATCCCGAAAGAATGCGATCCGCAGGAGGTTTATTTCTACGAATACAATAACCACGAGTGCATGATCGCATGGGATGGTGATAAAGAAGCCTATGACCTTATCGTTGGGTATTGGGGTGAGGAAGTAGCAAAGACTATTGAACGATTATAAATTAAAATTCAACGCATTATGGAAACGACATTGAACAACAAATTTTTCGACTTCGAGAAAGCAAAGGTGCAGACCCTCTCCCTCGATCAACTGGCGCGAACCCACAAGGAGAACGACATCTACGGCAAGCCGCTACGGGGCATTTACCACTATGATTTGCTGAATCAGATTATCGGCATGTGCAACGCGCAGAATTATGATGTCGAGGTTTACGACCTCTTTGCAGCGCAGAATAAAGACCGCAATACTCCGGGTGTCGTCCTCTTGCCGCAGGTAGAGGCCCAATACGGAGAGCGGGCCGTCGAAGCGCATATCCTCCGTCGGGTATTCGCCAACATTCGCATCACGAATTTCGATGATGCAGATCATACGACCAATCTTGCCGTCGCATTTCATCAGAAAGGAATACAGGTCGGATTCGGCAATATGGTGATGATCTGCCACAACCAATGTATGCTCTGCGCGGATCAATATATCTCGACCTATTCGGAGAAAGGACAGGGACGGGGCAATGGCGTAACGATTCCCGAAATCCTCGACATCGTGAAGTCATGGATCGTCGATGCCCGCCGAATCGTCGTTACCGAGCGGGAGAAGATCGAGCGGATGAAGCAAATCCCTATCGACGCGCAGCAGATGTTTACGTTGATCGGGATGCTGACCGCCCTCCGCGTTAAATGCGATACTCATATCGCAGAAATCAGGGAGAACCGCACCTATCCGCTCAATCAGTCGCAAATCTCGCGGCTTACCGAGGATATGATGTATCGCTACTATCAGAACGGCAAGGTCACGGTATGGGATTTATACAACGGCGCAACGGAGTTGTATAAAGCCGATACGATGGATATTCCGGCCCTTTTGCCGCAGAACAGGGCGATGGTCGGGTTCTTGTCGGAGCAATTCGGAATTTAGCCATGTATCTCGATGCAACGTGCGAGGGTCTCCCGTCTTCAAAATGGGAGGCCCTTATGAAAGGTGCAAGGAGGGTCAGTTATAGGATGCTGGTATCGCGCGTCAAAAGCGAAATTCCGGAGTTGTATCGTGCGTTGGCTTTGAACCTATACAATCCGTGGGCGGATCAATGCAGGCAGACCGCTACGCATTTTATCCTCGTGCATTCGGCGATAGAGTATTTTATCCACAAATAGGGTGCAACGATGTTTGATGCGGGTATTGTCCTGAATATCGGTCTTATATATCGACGAGGTGCAATGGGTACAGCAACGACCCCTGCAACGACCCCTGCACAGAAGATAAGAATATATAGATATATTAAAAAGATAGAGGGGAAGTTTTTTCGATGCAAAATTATAGGATCAACCATCGGGCAAGACCTTCGTAAATTCATCCTTTGAAAAAGAAAAAAGTTCCGCGAAAAAAGAAAAATGAAAATGCCGCCAATTTTCGAATATCTGCGGTCGGGCCGATAGATTGGTCGATTCTTGCGCGAAAGCGTGGCAGAACGCCGGAAAAGCGGTAAATTTGCACAAGTATTGGATTATGGAAGCAAAGAAGATAGTGCATTTGCAGTTCAAGGAGCCGTACAACGGCGAAACCGACTTCTACTTCGGTTCCCTGAAAGCGATCTACGATACCGTTCCTATCGGGGCGGTCGGCATCACATACAAGTCCCTCACGAATGCGACGAGGGGCAGAAGCGAATACGAGAACAAGAAAGTCCTCATCCGCATCGGGCAAATCCAGCGCAAGACGAGAGGACGGTCATTAAAATCGGAGTGCGATGGATAGCAAGGTATATCGGCTGACCTATGTTGCGGATTCATACGATCTCATTACGCATCTGTATTTTGTCAATAGGGCGAAAGCGGAGGCTATGTATCGTGAAAAGCTGGAAAAGGTTTCATTTTACCGAAATGGCTATATCTACCTGCATTCGATGAAAGAGAACGCCGACGGGGTGCTGGATATAGACGAAGTGATAGATTCTAAAAATTTTTGATATGATAGGTGCGATAATTGGCGACATAGTAGGCTCTCGATTCGAGTTCAATAATGCGAAAGGCGGAAACTTTGCATTATTCACCAAACAATGCGATTTTACCGACGACACGATCTGCACGGTGGCGGTAGCCGATGCGATACTCAAAGGGGAGGACTACAAATCGAGTATTTTGCGTTGGTGTAGAAAATATCCTAATCCGATGGGGGCATACGGCGGTTCTTTTGCTCGTTGGATTACTTCTCCCGACCCCCAGCCGTATAACAGCTTCGGCAATGGCGCAGCGATGCGTGTAAGCCCTGTTGCGTGGGCTTTTCGCTCGGAGCGGGATGTTATTCGGCAGGCTATCGAAACCGCAAAAATTTCGCACGACCATACGGAGGGAATTATCGGAGCGATGGTAACGGCTCTTGTGATCTATTATCTAAAAAATCAATTTTGGGATAATACGATGGAGATATGCGAAAGCGTGATGTGTCAGTATTACGGCGAGGATTGGGAAAGCCATCTCCCGCCTTGCGGCAAATTCGACGAGACCTGTCAGGGATGCGTCCCGCTGGCCTTTCATATCGTCAAAGAGAGCCGATCTTTCGAGGATGCAATCCGCAAGGCCATTCTCTACGGCGGCGACAGCGATACGCTCGGAGCTATTGTCGGCTCACTTGCCGAGGCTTATTTCGTGGTTGATCCTGCAATGATTCAGACCGCGATGGGCTATTTGCCGGAAGATATGCAGAACGTCATTCGGAAATTTAATGCAATCTACCGATGAAAGAATCTGATTTATTGCAATATTGCCGCTATTATAAAGGCGAGCGGAAGAACCCATACGAGGGTAAGGAACAAAACAAGGCAATGCTTTGGATGTACGAGCGGGCATGGATTCACGATACTATGGCGGTCATCGCAAGAGGCGATGCGAATGTCTCTGAAAGTCGAAATCTCGATGAATATGTCGCGGTCGGATTATCGGATTTTGAGAATGCCGATGGAGTGCCGATTACTTTGAAATCGCTCCTTTTCAATCGGTATGCACAAGGCAATATGTCCTCGTTGGCAGATTGCGTCGAACCGTTCAAGAAATTTTATAAGCAGTATTACGGTTAAGGGAGCGCAATAAACGCTCCCTTTATCATTGCAACTGTCCGATCATCTGCAAATAGATCGTCTTTCCTTGTTTTTTGAGGACTTTGAATTGACAGCCTCGTTGCCCGATCCATTCCATTTCGGAGTTGATCTTTTCGACAGATTTTCCGTCCCATATCACGCCATCGTCATAATCGAATTTGTGATAATCCGTGTAGTGGGAAAAAGGCTCCGCATATACGCCTTTGGCCCCTTTGGGGACTACGATAACCAAGTTGTACGATTCGGATAAACCTTTATGCCGATGCACGGCGGTAGATAGGAATCCTTTATCGACAAAAACATCGCCTTTTTTCAGGTTTCCGAGGTCGTATCCGAGAGAATCAATCGTGAAATTGCTTACGCCTCGTCTTACAACCGTATTTTGAGGCATGGCGAATTTTTCAATCGCTCTCGTCAATATCGGCAGATCGTGCTCGAACTCTTCGCGGGCACGCGCTCCATAATACGATATACCGCGCAGAGGCTCATTTAGATAGCTGTAAGTCTGCGTATATTTCGTCAATATGATCCGCTCCTCCTTTGTCAGCGTCGCCCAAATCCGTTCCGTGTATTGACGCAGCCGGTTATCTGCATCATCGACCATCTCTGATTCGTACAAGGCGAGAAGCCTATCTATTTCCTCCTTGCTGATACTCGGCAGGGTAGAGGCTTTCATCGTTGCGCCTTTCTTCGCATCGCGCCGAGCCTGTTCCGCCAATCGTTTTTGATATTCTGCGACGGCGAGTGAGGTTTTGGACTTGATAATCGACAATTCGGCATTGCTATTGACTGCCTGCTCTGCATCGGAGAGGAGTTTTGCAACATTGAGGCTCTTCGGATGTTCTGCCGACCATTGTTTAACGGCGTCGAGTTCTTCGGTTACCTGCTTGATCGCTATCTTGTAATTGACTGCATCCAATTTTTTGATGTACGCCTCCTGCGATACCTTCCATGTCGCATACTTCTGTTGAACACCTTTCATATTGCCGCCGAGGAAGTCATAAGCCTCGAAATGCAGCTTTTTCGCCTGCTGTTCGAGGGATAGACCCGACCAACCCTCGATCTTCGATTTGACGGCATCATATACCCCTTGCAGTTCTGCCATCGTGAATTGCTGATGCCACGAGTGAACATTGGGGATAATGTCGGCGAGAGCCTGCTCCGCTTTCTTGGCGGCGAGGATGGCCTGCGCGACTTTCTTGGTCTCGGTCTGCATGGCCGACAGATCGCCTGCGTCGATGTACTTTTGCAGGGTGGAGTAATCGACTTCGCCATAATCCCCGGCGACTTTGGCGATGTTGTTCGCCGCCGTCTTGATTTGCTGGTGCTTCTTCTGCCGTTCGGCCCACGCATTACGGATTGCCGCCTCCTGTTCGGGCGTTCGGGCCTCATGGCGTAATGCCGCCTTTTCTGCGATTGTAAGCTCTTTCGGTTTCGGATTGAGTATCTCATCAATCGCCGCAGAGTTATTGCGAATAAAGTAGGGTTCCGTGCCTCTACTGCGGGATGCAAGGATATTCTCCTTATTGTCTCGCACCCAATGCTTGAAATTTGCCGGATATTCGGTGATCTGCTTGCCTCGCGGGGTGTATTTCTCGCCTTTGAGGAATGCCGCCGTAACTTTCGCCATCTCCTCCTCGTCCATCAAAATAGGCGTTGCAAAGCAGAAACATTGGGCATGCCATCCGTCGAATACGAAATCCTTTGGGTAGTCGCCTTGAAGTTTATCGCAAATATCCGGTCGGGGGTGGTTCTTCGATAGCTGGATGCGCTGACCGAGGACGAAATCCATCTGCTGCCACCGCTCATTGTCGGCGCGGCGGTAGGCGATGTTTGTCTCTGACCTCGCAACGCGCATGGCATTCTTGGCCGAGGATTTGTAAACGCCCGATCCGGTTTTGTAGTCGCTACGGTCGTAGTCGATCCATCGGTATTTGCCCGTTTTCTCGTCCTTGATGCGCTTTTTCCACTTCCGCCCGTAGATAGGCTTGCCCTGCTCGTCTTCGCCTTTCTTGAAGCGGAAACGGCGGAACATCAGGTCGGGGTCGTTCAGGTATTGCCGGACTTTGCGGGATATGGATTGCGCCGAATCTCCCTCGCCGATGGCGACGGTCATGGCGATCTCCATTTCATCGCGGAGCTGCTGAACCGACTGCCATATCCGTTTTGAGAGATTGAGGCCGTTCTCCGTTCGGTTGGCGAAAGCATTCATCGCCGCCATATTGCGGTTGTTCCATGCGCTGAACTCCGGACTGGATAATACCTCTTTCCCAAAACATGAGGAAATGAGTTTATCGCATGCGTCGTTGGCCTTTTCCCATTCGAGCGTGATCCCCTTTTTGATAGCTGTCGTAGTCGTCGAATGCAGTTGCCGGAGCAATGCCTCGACTTTCTTTTGGATTCGCATATTATCCCCGTCGAAAGAGTACATGACCCCCTCGTCCAGCGTCGGCACGGATTTATTGAGAGCGAGGATTTCATTCACCGTTGCGGCGAATAGCTGCCTCACTTTCTCGGCGTAAGCCTCTGTGCGCTGAATGCGCTTGATGGTTTCCGCTTTCGGGTCGGGAGAATATGCTTTTTTTGCCATCTGCTACCTACTTCTTCTGTTGCTGCTTTTTCTTCGGGTCATCTTCATCTCCGTTTTCATCATCGTCGGGGTCGTCGCCGTCCGATGCGGATTGCGGGCCTGCACCCTCGATGTCACCGAATATCTGTTGCTGCTTTTGCGCCCGCTCCTCCTCTTCGGCTTTCAGACGCTCCATTTCGAGCTTCTTGTCCTTGACGAGCGGGTTCAGTTCTACGCCGGTTTCGGTCGCCATGATGCCACCGTCGAGGCTCTTGATGATATTTTCGAGGGCTTCCGCGATGTCGTCCCCGAACGGCTCTTGGAACTCATGCCCGATTTTCAGATTCTCGCACTCGGTTTTCAGATGCACATCGAGGACGTTGCCGATGATGGCCGTGATGAGCGAAGAGGTGCGGGATAACAGCTCGTCGTGGGTTTCCTTGTGCTTGGCCGCCTTGATGTCGGCAAGCAACATCACCGTCCGCAGGGCCTTTCCCGATAGATTGCTCAACGATTTTAGCGTGTCGAGCGAAATATTCGGGGTGAACGACTTGGAAAGGATATGATTCTGCAACCATTCGATTTCCTGTTTCTTGCTTTCCGGCGCACTATCCCATGTCAGGTACTTCGCTGCCTTATCCACGCCCTCGGAATCGTTCGTCACGAGCAGTTTCGCCGCCTCTTTCTTCTCCGGCAGGTTCTTGATAAGGTCGGCGGCCATGATGGCGATAGGATCGGCGAAATAGTCGTTTGTATCAGCGGTGCGTGAGCCGATCAGCTCCTCACGATGGATGAGCGTTTCGACGCCATTCCATTCCTTGTCCTGCTGGAAGAGGATGAGCGGAATCTTGCCGATGAAATTCACCTCCTCGACGACCTCCCATCCGATGCTCTTCCGCGTGCATCGGTAGATGATATTCGGGGTATAGATGTCGAAGTGATAGACGAGGCTGTTTTCCTGTTCCCGCACATAGTAGCCCCAAGCTATGGAGATCAGGTTTTCGTACTGATCCCATCGCGTGTAAATCTCATCACCCTTGCTTTTGGCAAGCACTCGAATCTGAACGTCCGGCGCATCGTTCGCATCGCGGAAAACACGGAACAGCATCGCGCTTTCGGTCTCCGATCCGGCGATGCGTTTGCATTGGCGGAGTTTGCTGTTGAAGTGAGTGCGCTCGATAACATCCTGAAATTTTTGGAACGCCCGATCTGTCCCTGTGGATTGCTGCGTCCATTTCACCGGACGGCCGTAGAGGAATACGAGTGCGATTTCATTGATGTAAACCTGATAAGGTATCGGCAGCTTCCATACCGGTTCGAGCCGGATGAAATTCCCCTTTTTGTCGGTAATGATCTTGTCCTCCCGCTTCATGATTTCATGGGAGGTTACTTCATACTCTTTGAGCGCGGCAATCGCCATATCCATACGGTTGCCCATGCGCTCCTTGACCGCCGAAATATCTTTGGCGGCCAACAGCTTCTCAAACTCCTGATTTCGTCCTACAAGAGCATTGAGATAATTGCGAAACAAATCAAATAGCATCATATCCTTAAATTTTTGGTTTACATCCCTAAACTCGACTTGCTCAATATGTCGTAATCTATATCATCATCCTCGTCATACAGGTCGTTGATCGCATATCCGAGAATATCGACGAACTCGTCGTGCGGCTGGCTCGGAAATCCGCATACTTCATCGAGAAAATCGTCGTTCCATGATCCCTCGACGATGAACACCCGCCCGCACTCCACACGCGGCGAAACGGCCCGCAATCGTACCTCCTTGTCATCGGTCGGCGTGGGTGTCCGCTTGACATTGAGGGTCGAAATTTCTTGAAGCATCTGTACCACGCTCTCGCCGTTGGCTTTCGGCTCGACATGGAGCTTGCTCTCGGAATTGCCGTCATGCGCCGCGATGTATTGAGGCAGAAACCGCAATAGGTCGGGCATCTCCTTATACACTTTCTGCGCGTCGATCAGATAGATGTAATTCCTGATACGGCAGGCTGCCAGTACGCCGCTGGGGTCGTTATCTTGGCCCTTTTTCTTCTTGTTATAGGCCGTATCGAGGTAGAAGTGTATCGGCTCGTTGAACCGCAGCGACCGGAACTCTGCCAGCGAGATCGTGCGGAACCAATCCCTTTTCACGATATTGCCGCCCTCGATGGTCGGGTGCTGCTGATACAGGGCATTGAACTCGCGCGGGGCACGGGCTTTCTGCTTCTGCAACTTCTCGATGGAGTGGCGCGACGGCCACAATGCGTCGCCGATATGCCGTTCGCTCAATCCGCTGTCGTATTCCTGTTCGCAGATCGCAGGGATGGCGAGTACCGTCCACTCCTGCGGCTCGGCTTTGAGGATGCGTCCGGCGAGGTCGTCCTCATGCCATCGCGTCATGATGAAGAGCTGCCGCGAATTATTGTGCAGACGGGTCGAAAGGACGGTGTTGTACCAATCCCACACCCGCTGTCGGTAAGTGATGGAGTTTGCCTCGTTTGCATCCTTTACCGGGTCGTCGATGATCGCAATATCGACGGGTGTACCTGTCAAAGAACCTCCTACGCCGACCGCTTTGTAAAAACCACGATGGCCGACCATTTCGAAAAGGTCAATATTTCTCAAATAGCCCCGTGCATCCATACGGGTATTCGAGCCATTGAGGTAGGTAGCGGGAAATATTGCCTGATACTCCTTGCTGTCTATCGTCCTCTGAATTGAGCGCGAAAATTGTTGCGCGAGGTCGGAGGAGTAGGAACAGCCGACAATTTTCAGGTCGGGGTTTTGTCCGAGTGCCCATGCGGGAAAATTACGGGAGATGATTTCCGATTTTCCGTGCTGCGGGGGCATGAAAACCATCAGGTTCTTGATCTTGCCCTCCAACAGCATTTGGCAATGATCCGCGATGAGCTTATGGAACCACTCCAACTCATATTTCGGATTGCTATAACCGAGGAAACGCGAAAAGGAGGTCGGAGCTTCGAGTTTCAACTTCTCGCGCTTCAACCTCATCAACTGTTCGCGTACCTCGATTGTAGATGATCTCATTATTTATCCGCCTTATCCTCAAACTTTTCAAGTCGTGCGATTTCTGCATTGATTTCATCGAGTGTCATCGGTTTTTCGTCGTCCTTTTTGAGCATTATATCGTTGCGCTGCCTGTTCTGATAGTGTTCGGGATCGAGATTCGTCAGGAGGAAAATCGCGGCTCCGATATTCGGTTGCACATGGATTTTCTTCCTCTTCATCTTGAACGGAGTCGGCTGTCCGTCCGCTCCGACGCGGAACTCCTGCTCGGTTTCCTCATGCTCATACCCTTTGGCGGCTTTGGATAGCGAGATGGCGAGATCGTGGGTGAGGTTCTGTTTGAAAACCTCCTTTGCCCGCTCGATGACCTCTTTGAACTGCGGTTTGCCTTTCATCCATAGGCGGTAGGTCTTTTCGTCGATCCCCATCTCGCGGACAAACTCTTTCAGCTTCGCTCCGCCGTAGTCGATCAGGCCGTGAGCGGCTACCCATGCCTCGCACTCCTCGATTTTGGCCGCATTGTATTTAGCCATTGCTGTTCAGGTCTATGAGTTTGTAAAATTCCTTGCGTAGATCGGAGTTTAAGTTGAAGACGCCCGTAAAATGCGCTACGGACATCTTGCCGTCATTCCGCACTCCTCGCATCGTCTTGCACAGGTGTTGCCCTTTCATCACGATAGCGAAGCCGAGAGCCTCGTTATTCAGAGCCTCGGAAAGCATCTGCACAATGTCCCGCGCCAGCCGCTCCTGCAACTGCAAGCGGGCGGCGCAATAGCCGACCACGCGGGCGACTTTGCTGATGCCGAGGATACGCCCTTTCGGGCTGGGAATGTAGGCGAAGTAATACCGGCCGAAGAACGGCAGGATATGATGCTCGCACATCGAATAGTAGTCGCCGCAGTCGAACACAATATCCGACATGCCCTCCTCATTGGCGAATGTGGTGATCTTCGGCTTCTGCGCCGGATCGTAGCCTCGGAATATCTCTTTCCACATCCGCATAATGCGGTCGGGAGTACCGATCAGGCCCTCGCGGTCGGGGTCTTCGCCGATGGCGCGGATGAGCGTTTTCAGCGCACCGATAATATCTTCTGCGTTTGGAGTGATAGCTTCCATTTCGGGTGTGATTTGATGTAGTTGATAGTTGCCGCGAGGTTTTCCGCGTTCCGTGCCTCGTCCTTGAAATCGCAGGGCTGCAAGTAGTACTCTTTGGCCTCGATGCCGTCGTATGCCGTCATATCCTGACCTTGATATACGACTTTCAGCTCGTCGATGCGTTGGAGCCGAAGCTCGGCATGAGGGCAAAAGTCGAATTTCGGCGAGCAGGTGATCCAATCGACGGGGAGATAGCATTTGATCGGGATCGTGCCGTTGGTTTCCACCTGTACGAACTTGCCCGCTCCGTTGCGTAGTCGATGGATCAGCGATTGCGTGATCTGCAACATCGGTTCTCCTCCTGTAATCACGATGTGCGAGGCCGGAAAATCGGCGATTTGCCGCATGATCTCCTCTTCGGTGAGGTCTTGGTAGGGCTGGTGCTCCGTATCGCAGAAATTGCAGCGGAGATTGCATCCTGCAAGGCGAATGAAGATTGCCGGAGTGCCGGTATAGCGGCCCTCGCCTTGAATCGAGTAGAAAATTTCGTTTACCCTCATAATGCGCCCTCCTCGTCTTTGTTGGTGTCCGCGACATAGATTGCGACGTTGCCCTCGCTTTCCTGCACCGTCGCCTTGTAGCATTCGGGAATCTGCTCGACGATCCATCGGGCAATGTTCTCGGCCGTCGGATTGAACGGCAGCAGCTTGTTGAAGTTGCCGTGATCGAGATAGCCGTGAATCTTGTCCTTGATCCGCTTGAAATCGCAGACCATTCCGTCGGCATTCAGTTTTTTTGCTTTGCAGAATACCGTTACGACCCAGTTGTGGCCGTGCAACTGCTGGCATTGGCTTTTGTAGGAGAGGGTCAGCCGATGGCTTCCCGCGATCTCCATTCGTTTGGAAACGTAATACATTGCTATTCTTCTTGATGTTTGCGAGTTAAGAGGTAGAAAAACGGCGTGTCGCATAGAGCCAACCCCGCTTTGAGCAGGTATTGCCCGATGACCATGCCGAGGACGAGCATCATGCCGCCCTCCTGCATGAACCATCCGAGACCGATGCCGAATGCGATTGAGATATAAATCGCCGTGTCGATGATCTGCGAGGTCAGGGTCGATGCGTTGTTCCATATCCACCGCCGTTTGGGATTGCCGCAGAACCGTCCTCGTATCTTGTGGAATATCCATACATCCCAGCTTTGGGAGCATAGATAGGCGACCAGCGACCCGAATACGAATACCGGCGTCTGACCGAGCAGCATCCGGTAGGCCCGTTGCATTTCCTCGTCATAGGCGGGGAGATACATCGTCAGGATAATCAGGACGAGGGCGACAAGTTGGGCTACAAAGCCCCTGATAACGGCCTTGTTCGCCTCTTTTTTGCCCCATATCTCGCCGATGACATCCGTACATAGGAAAGTCATGGCATAGGTCAAAGCCGCGCCCGGAATGAGAATCGGAACCCCGCCGATATGGATGCCGGTATCGAGAACCTTGCTCGTAACGACGTTCGCCACGATCAGGCACACGACAAACACGACATTCAGCGTGATGAGATTGGCGTCATTCCGTTTCATACTCCGTCGTATCTTCGATTCCGGCATCTCGGAGGGCTTCCTTGCGCTCGACGCATGTCCCGCACTTGCCGCAATGCTTTTCGCCGCCCTTGTAGCAGGAGTAGGTCGTGGAGTAGTCGAGACCGAGCCGTTTGCCGATGCGGGCGATGTCGGATTTGCTGATGCCTGTATAGGGCGCGTCGATCTGTACCCCGATGTAGGTGCCGTGCCGCATGGCCTCCGACATGGAATGCACGAATCCCGCGCGGCAATCGGGATAGATCGCATGGTCGCCGCCGTGATTGGCGATGAGTACCTTGCTCAACTTTCTGCTTTCGGCAAGCCCGCAGGCCACAGAAAGCATGATGCCATTGCGGAACGGCACGACGGTCGATTTCATGTTTTCGGCCTCATAATGGCCCTCCGGCACGGCGTCCGCGCCCTCCAAAAGCGAGGATTTGAAATACTGACCGATGAATGCAAGCGGGATGATGATGTGTTCGATGCCGAGCTGCTGGCAATGCCGCGCGGCGCACTCGGCCTCGCGCTTGTTGTGGTTGCTCCCATAGTCGAACGTTACGGCCAATGCGATTTCCTCGGCCTTTTCATGCAGGAGGGTGATGCTATCCATGCCTCCCGATACGATGATGACAGAATCTTTCATATCCTTGTTGCTTTTTAAGTAAGAATCGGAATTACAGGAATTTTTCGGCGTATCGGCTGAACTTGACCCACTCGTTGAAGTTGTTTACCGCGCCCTCTCTCGATTTGAGCCTGCATCCCTCTTTGCTCATCTGCTCCATCAATCCGGTGCGCGGGTTGAACTTGCAGATGTAGCCGCCGCGATTGCCGTAGAGCCATGCGGTGCTATCGACCGAATCGAACCGATACTTTTGCAGGTTGGCGACGGTGGTGTATCCCAGCCCGTGAATCTTCGCCTTGTGCTTGTGGGCGGTGTTGATGAACCACGGAAACGCCGTCTCATAGACTTTGCGGGGAATTTCTTTCGTTACGATGCCTCCGATGGCGACATAGGGGTATTCCTCGCACATCTTGACGAAATACTCCTTGCCTCGGTTCTTGTGCCATACGGGGATGGGCTTCTTGCCCGTCATCCTTTCGAGCTTGTGCCGCAACCGCTCGACCTCCGCCAGCCCGACGACGCTGTCAATATCCAACTCGAAAAAGAGTTTTACATCGAAGCGGTTGATGAAGTCGGCATACTCCGATACATAGGCATCCCAATCACAGCCGCCCTTGTGGGAACCGGCCATGAACGTATAAGCCCCGCTATCGAGCAGGAATGACCCGAAATGCCTGACGAGAGGCATGAAATCCTCGTTCTTCCGCAGGTAATAGTAGCTTTCGAGGACATTGATACCTGATAGGGTGCTATCCCCGTCCCCGACGAAGAAGTCCGCTCCGTAGATGGATTCCCGCATTATTTTGTCCTTGTCGCCCGCGAGAAAGCTGTTCATCGCTTCGATGACTTCTTTGCGGCTGTTGGGCGATGCACAGTAAACTTTCATAACCTTTTGCCAAAATTCGCGGAGGTTGCCTGAAATTCCTCCGGCAAGAAATATCCTCATAGCATCCTTGTTAATCTCTTTAAGAGGTATTCTATTCAAATACTCTGAAATACAGGTAGTTAAATCCCCCCCCCCGAATTTTCCGAGGCGCTCGCCGATCCAGCTCTCATACAAGCGGATCAGGATTATGCCCGGATAGGGATTGTTGCCTGCGAGATGGATTTTCATCACTTGATCTTGATGCCCTCGAACTCGCCCATGAGCGTTGCCTCGATACGGGATTTGATCTCCTCCTTTTGGTCGGCATACTCATCGGGAATCGAGACGGTGATCTTCTCGCCCTTGTCTTTCTCGGCCTCCTTGTCAAGCTTGTCGAAAAAGCTATCTACGTCGATCTCGCTTTCATTTATCGGCAGATCAAGGCCCCATGCGGCCAAAGCATCGGCGTCCCATTCGTTCGCCAGCATCGACCACTCCCACCGACCGAAGCCGGAGTTATCGAGAATCGTGTAGGCTTTCAGCTTTTCGATGGAGGTTTCTTTCGGGATGATGACGCACGGGGCATCCTTGTAGCCGAGGTCGAGCATGGCTCGATAGCGCATATTGCCGCCGATGATGATATACTTGCCGTTGTCGAGCGGATATACCAGCAGCATACGGTATTTCATCAGTTCGGGGTATGCCTGAATATCCTTTTTCAGGAGGTCGAGCTTCGTCTCCAATATCTCGCGGGGATTCGCGGGGAGGCCGTCGAGCTGACCCTCGTTCAGCTCCAACCGATCCAATTCCAGCGAGACGAAATCGGCGTCGATGGCTTTCAGAGGCTTGTTCTCTTTACTCATAACTGTTCATTTTTAAGATAGATACCACAAAGGTATAAAAATAGTACCTAATAGGTAGTTATTAGGGCGAAAAAATGAAGTTTACTTCAAATAAGCGTCGATTTCGGCCATGAACTCGTCGAAAGAGCGGCAGATGACATACTTGTATCCGGCCCATTCCGCTCGCTCCTGCCATGCCTTTTGCGATGGCTGCTGTCGGCCCGTCGGGGTCTTCATCTCAATACATAAGCCGTGAAACCGCTTTGCCGGGAACAGGAGCAGGAGGTCGGCGACGCCTTTCATCGTTCCCTCGGCTTTCATGATCGCCGCCTCGGATCGAAGCCGTGCCCCGCCGTTCGGGACGGCGAAGAGGAGCAAGGCGAGCTGCGGGTATTTCATTCGGAACCAACGGACGCAGGTCTGCTGGATGATGCTTTCCTGATGCCTCATATCAATACCGAAAATCCGTGAAATGGATGATGACACCGTGAAAAACTTTATCCCCTTTCGGGTGTCGGCCGAAGAACCACTCTTTGAAGTCGGTTGTATTCAGTCCGTCGTTTTTGGCGATTTCATAGCAGTCCGCGTCGATCCATTCCCGACCGTCGATGCGGGCCGTGATCGTATCGTTTTCGCTATGATAATGCAGCTCTATCCGCTGGATGCCGATAGGCTGGTCGAGGCTGGCAATCTCTACCTGCGGCGAGTTGTACGGACGTCCCGACCATTGGCGGATCGAGAGGCAATAGCCGCCCCGTTGCATCTTCTCCGCGATGGCGTTCCATTGGTCGAAATTGCCTCGGATGGTATGCAACTTACAGCCTGATGCGAGCTTTTCCTTGAAGCCAGTCGGCTGGCCTTTCCGGCTATGCGTCGTCGGGAACACCCGCGACAAGGTGATGACGATTTTCTTCTTTTCCATTTTTCGTGGTGTCGTTTGTTCCAAATGGAGGAAATTCGGGCATGTTTCGGTATCCATATCGAAGCATGCCATAATAAACGGAGCGGGCGGCAATTTACGCCGCTCCCATGCGCGGAAGAGATGATACCTCCGGCATTGGTCGCTCAACAGGCAGCAATAGCCGCTGCAATGAGCTATGTCTTTATTGTAGGTTGTTTCCATGATTCAAAACTTATTGCTATTTCGCGCGGAAATGCGGGTATTTTACATTATCTACTGTCGGCCTTAATGGTAATTGCGTCGCATCGGATTCGAGCGTATTCGCTGCCAAAACGACCTCTTCGGATAACCTTTGCAGGGACGGCGGGTTTCGATATAACCCCATCCGCATTGTGGGCGTTGATATACCCATGAGATCAGGGAATTTATGACCCGCTCCAAATCCATGAATACCTCTGCCAGCCCTACCATGATGCGCCCTCCTCAAATATGTTCCGTTGTTCGGGTTGCTTGGTCGCCGGAGTGCCGAGCGCGTCATGCACCCGCGCAATCTCGGCATCGACTTCCCGCTCGACCGCCTTACTCTGATTGAGCGCGGTTTTCGACCGAGTGCGGAAATACTCCTTTTGCAGCTTCCGCATGAGAGCTACTTTGTCGAAGAATTGCCGCGCGTTCATTTCTCGGCGATTTTATAGGCATCGACAATCGGGGTCTTGACGATGGAGGCGACCTCATAATCCGATACTGTACCTCTCATACCCTCGGCGAGGTTCTTGGCGGCTTGATTCAGGTCGGATGCCTGTACGAGGATATAGATCGCTTTCTTGCGCTCTGCGCCCGTATTTTCGTCGAGCGTGATGAGGTTGATCTTGGCCTTGTAGAAGTGATCGCCGTTCTCATCCCAAAAGATTTCCGAGATGTTGCTGCGCTTCACGGCCGATACCGAGAATGCTCCCGACGTATAGGGCATCATCTCGTTGGTGATGCGGGCCTCTGCCTCCGTGAATGAAAGGGCATCGACCAAATACGGCTCCGTGATGGTTTTCAGAGAACCGTTTTCTTTCGTCTTTTCATAACGAACTTTTGTTGTAAACCACATGATGATAGATGTTTTGAGTTAGAATTTCGGGGTGTCTTTGGTTATGCGGCGCAAAGCGCGGATCGCATTGTCTATCGTCTGACCGATGACAAAGGGATGCGGCGGCCTCCCGTTCCCGCCGCGCCTCCATTTTTGGTAATGATGTAGTGCTCGTAGGGTTTCCACGTCCGACATATGATCCTCTTTGAATTTGCAGAGGTCGTCGCATCGGTATTGATTCAGAGTGATGATGCAATGTCCGTAGCCGTTTGCATCTTCATTCTTGAAAAAGGCGCATTCGCCGCATTTGCAGGGTCTCGTCATGTTTTATTCGTTTTGTGAGTTATTCATTATCTTCATCTTCGATCTCTCCCGTAGGCTCTCGGATGAATCCGATTTGCCGGATTTCGGGGCCGCTGACATCTTCAAAGATTACGACGGCAATATCTCCGTCAGTCTTGCATCCAACCAGCCGACAGCCGGACGGGATGCAGACCTGAATCTCATAGGTGCGTTTCATCGGGCGTTATCCACTTCTTTATGGTATTGATATATTCAGGAGGAACGTAGTAGTTGAACTCTCCTCGTTCAAGGGCGTCTATTTCTCCTTGCACGTTCTGCATTTTCTCGTTATGGCTTTGACGAGTAAAGAAGAATAGATCGTCGTCGATAGGCGTATTTTGCAGTTGCTTTATCTTCGATTTTTTGGCTCGAAGTAGCGTTACACGCCGAGCGTCGATATATTCCTGTCCTTGCAATAAAGTTTTATTGCAGATGACTAACTCGACTTTCCGCCTCGGATTGTTCACCTTGACAAGTGCGGTGATATATTCGAAATACCACCTCCATTGGGTCACAATACGCATAGGTAGTTTGTTTCGGTAATAGATTACTTCGTCGGGATGATACCCTTTGTAGATTGTGATTTTTATGCAAATCGCATCTTCTCCTTTTATTTTCTTCATATTCTGACGATAATTGAAGTCCCGATTTGGCGACCTACCGTTTTCCCGCACTCATTGTAGATTTCACGCGGATAGATGCTCAAATCGGAGATTTGTACCCCATTCTCATCTTCGAATTTCATCAGCAAGCAGGAGATTTGATCTTCGAGCCGTTCCTTGGCGGCTTTGATCTCTGATATTGTTTTGCTCATACGAATAGCGATTTTGAAATTCTTGGTAATACCTTTACTCTTGCCTCGGCACAGAAATCCTTTTTGATCTCGAATCCATATGCTTTTCGGCCCATATTGGCAGCCGCGAGCAGGGTTGTTCCGCTTCCTGCGCACGGGTCGATGACTACATCCCCTTTGTCGGTGAATATCTCGATCAGGCGTTCCAGCAGGGGAACGGGTTTCTGCGTCGGGTGGATCTTCGGCGTGTCGGTATCACGCACCCAATCGAAGCAGTTGAATATCATCCTCCCGTCATTGTTGAATTTCGGCAGGCGGTCGCGGTAGAGTATCAATCCGTATTCGCAGTTGCCGACGACTTTCATGTTGGCTTTGAGTACCTGCGCGGAGAAATCCTTGCGGAATACGAGCGGGATGTAGCGTTTCAGTCCATATCGTTGTCCGAGTTCGATGTAATAGTGCATCTGCTCGAAAGGACAGAAAAGGATCATACAGGCCGCACCTCCTTTCGATCTTCCCCCCCCCTCGGATTTCTCCTCTTTTATAGGCTTATCCTTGCGAAGCATCTGACTACAAAAGTGCATGAACTCCGCAGGCCGGAAATCCTTGTCGGTGTCGAAAAACTGCTTGCCTGCGAGTGCGCTCTCGCCGTTCTTATTGTCGCCATCAACATACCATGCCGGATTGCTGGCATAGGCATTCGCACCGAGGTTATACGGTACATCGGCGATGATAAGCTGCGCTTTGGGGATGCCGTATGCCTTGAAATTTTGAAAATGATCGTTGAATAATTCTATGTCTTTCATAGTGTATTTCCGTTAATTGGTAGCCATTGGTAGAGGCTCGGTTTGCGCTCTAAATCGCCGCGCCATTCGGCGGCATTATCGTAGTCGATGAGTTCGATGCTCCCATCCCGTTTGTTCCTGACAAGACGCGGTAAATTGCGGAATATCTCGTCTATGGCGTCATCGGTGGCAAATCCCCATTTCGGGTCAGCCTGAATGTCGCGCCATTGCGTCAGAGAAGAAAGCCGATATTTCAGGTCGGCAACTTCTTCGGCTTGCTTATCCAATGCCCGCTCGTATGCGGCAGCGGTCTGCGGGGCAATATCTTTCGCCTTGCCGATGTTGCGCCAATAGCGGCGAATCCAATTCCACATTGCATAGTAGAACTTATCCCGCATATCCCGCCGGAGCAAATCGGCCTGCGTGTCGTACTTGGCCTTGTGGAGGCATGGAGCGGACTTGATGCAGCGGAATGTGCCCGAATCGGTGATATACATCAGCCCTGCGAACTTCGGGCATTCAGCCTCGGAGATGATTCCCTCCGGACAGACATACCAAAAGTAGTTAGGCTTCTGCATCGGTTCCTTGCCGCACTCTATACCGTATTTGTCGTAGCTGTGGTATTTTGCGACCGTCATATCCTCTCCTCCCAGCAATCGCATTTTCTCCTGCTTGTGGGCTGCCTCATTCAGAAAATCCGAATGACTGATCTTGATCTCGCACTCGTACACATATCCGGCTTTGGAGATTGCCAAATAATCGGATTCCCACGCATAGAAGATGAAGCCGACCATCTCGAATACAGGTTTCGTCAAGATCGGATGATTCTCGCACAACGCCCGCTGGATGCTCTCCTCGGTGTGTTTCGGTTTGGTCGGGGTTCCTCCCCGTGTCCCTCGCATTCCCATATCGTTACAAGATTTCGCGCCAGCCTATGACCTTGACGTTCATGTCCGGCATTGATTCATTATCGAAGTCGGTTCCGAATACAAGCCCTCCGTCTGTCATATATTCGATCCCCTCTCGTGATCCTAAATAGATCGCCTCGTTATCGAGTTGATCGACTACTTTGAGGAGAACGCATACGTTGTTTTCTGGCGGCTCCTTTTTCGGGTCGTGCCAACGGGTCAGCTCGACTTGCATCCACGCGGCTCCCTCCTCGAAATGTCTTTCGGCAAACGCTCGATCATTTCCCATGAAAGCATATCGAGCATAATATTCTATTGCTATATCTCTAATTGTTTTCATCGTCGGTCAGTTTTTGGATAAACTCGTCGGCTATCTTTTGGGGCATATTGCCTTGAAAAATGCCTTCCATCATTTCCTTGATAATCTTATGTGCTTTCGCCCGCATCCGCTCCTCGGCCTCCTGCTCGGCAAGTTCGATAGCAGTAGACACATCCCATCTTGACACGACCAACTCGCGCCCTCCGAATCTTTCAGCATACTCTTGTGCCGTACACGTGGCATGTGTAATGTATTCCTTTGCTTTTTCGCTTTTCATGGCTCAATCGTTTTCATCGTTATCGTCATCGGGATAGCTCACATCCTCATAGTTTACGCAGAAGTCGAAGCCCGGATCATCGTCGAATACGCCTTTGGTTTGGCATTCTTCGTATTTTCGGCAGTTGTAGCAATGACATTCGTTTATTTGTCTGTTGATTTTCATGGTTCTATTCTTTGCGTAATCGGATGATATATTCGGCATTCGCGCATCCTTTGTCGATCATCTGAATACCGAGGAGTTTATCGGTGGCGTAGGATCGTACCCATTCTTCGTCGCATGGGGCGAGTTGCTTACTGTCCTGCGTGTTCCCATACAGAGCGAAATGATCGTCTTCCTCGACAATGCGGCATGGGTAGGATTTCGCTATACGATTCATGAATCGGTTGATTTTCTGCACATAGTAGGGAAATGGTGCTTTAATAGTTCGATTACCGTCGTCATCTTCCCGATAGCAGTTCGGGCAATAATGATGACTGCTTACCGAGTGCCAATCCTCCTCGGATGCTTCTTCTTCCGCTGTGCTGCGGTCATACCAAGCACTATTGTCATTGCTATTGATGAGGGTCTCCCCGCAACGGTCGCATGTAACGCCGTATAAGATTTGAGGTTCAATCATGGTTATTAGCTTTCTTTGTTGGGTAGTTCTGTTAAAATTCCGATTTCTTTTACTGCTTCGAGGATGTGTAGAATATCCCGCATTGCCGAAAGCATACGAGGATCAATCCCCTCTACGGAGCAGTTTTTAATCACGTTTCTCTGAAAATGAATCAGGAAATCCATGTCGTGATTAAGGATTGCGGTTATAATTCTCTTTGCCATAGTATTATGCTGCTATTTGTATCGGACGCAAATCGCCCTCAATCAATCGAGCGCAAAGGGCCTCGCAGAGAACCCGCGCCATATTGACCTCGACCGCGTTACCGATGAATTTCTTTTGATCGGCCTGTGTCCCGACGAGAACGTAATCGGGGGGAAAGCCCATGATCCGCTTCAATTCGGGAATGCGGAGCATCCGCATCTTTATATCGACGATGCCGTACAACGCCATGAAACGCTTGATTTTTGCCATCGCCGGACTGTCGTCAGAGGTTATTGTGGTTGTGCTTTCTTGCTGCTCCATTCGGCAGGTTACGAGCTGGTGCTTCGGATTGGTCGTGACCGTCGGTGCAGGGCTTTCGATGTCGCAAGGCGTTCCGTTCCCGTACTGCATATCCACGAACGCGAGCCTATCCCTTGTGGTCAGCGTCGGCGCGGGTGCGTCGATGGAGTGGTTATGCCCGTTCCCGTAATATGCCGTGATGAACGAGTGATGATCCCATGTCGTTATCGTCCCCGCAGGTTCTTCGACCGAAACGCATTTGCCCGCCGGACTGCCTCCGTAATGCTTGGAGAGGAAATTGACCTGTGCGATGCCGAGCCGATTTTGAGTTGCGACGGTCGGGCAAGGCTCGTCGATGCTCGGAGCGTGATACTTTCCCGTGCTACTCATCGAGTTCCATTTCACCAAGAACGCCTCTTTGCCTCCGGCTACGAACTTTATCAGGCCCGCATAAATTCGTTCCAGCGTCGCATCGACGAGCGGTTTTTTACGCCCGAAAATACTCCTGCCCTCATCCGAGAAATCCAGCACCTCGCGCACGGGCTTCCAGCGTTGCATCTGACCGAATAACGCCGTCGCGCCGTCCTTGCTGTGCGTCGGTTCGGGGAACACTATCGGGAGGCTCCCTTTGGCGAAGATGCCGAAGAATCGGCGGCGAGTGGTGTATGCCCCGTAATCGGCCGAGTTGAGAATCCGATGCGCGAACCGATAACCGTAGCCGCAGACATTCGACACCCATTGCTGGTACAGCCGTCCCGCATCCTTGCTGATCGGCTTGCCATTCTCGTCGAGGTCGCCCCACGACATGAATTCCTCGACGTTCTCGATCTGAATGTAGTCGGGGTTGATAGCCTCGATGTAGCGAAACAGATGCTCGGCCAGCGTCCGGCTGTCGGCATCGCGGGGCTGGCCACCTTTGGCCTTGCTGAAATTCGTACATTCGAGGCTGGCCCATAGGACGACGAACGCATCGGGATATTGCTGCCGCATTTCGGCAATATGAGTCGTCAGCGGGGAGAGTTCCAGCGTCCGAATATCCTCCGTGAAGTGCAGCGCGTCGGGGTGGTTGGCCGCATGGGAGGCAATCGCATTTGTATCATGGTTTACGCACCCGATGACCTTTGCACATTGTCGTCCCTCATAGCGGGCATTCTCAACGCCGGTAGAGGTTCCGCCTGCTCCGCAGAATAAGTCGATGTATAGCAGTTTCATTCGGCGTCCCTCCCCTCGATATGATAATTATCATCTGCCAAACAAGGCATAATGATAATCTCGATATTATCATCGACTCGGAAGATGCAAGGTCGCGCTGGGTCTTGATGAACGCATCGGACTTCATCTACTCCGATGATTTCCATCGCTTCCCCCAATATTTCGAGGAACTCGGCTTTGATGACGATACGTCTGATTCGGATCGGGCAATCCCCGTCGGGGATCATCCGCCCCGTCTTTTTGTATTTTACATGCGATGTATATCCATCGCCGTAGCATTTGGGACAATCGTGATATTCATAATGATAATGCCCGTCACTATCTCGATATTCCCATTCAACTTCACCCTCTCCGTTGCATTCCTCACATTCTATATTCTTGCCGACCTTTTCCTTTTCCTCGACTTGGGGAATGCTTGCTATCGCAGTTCTGATGTCTTGCAGGTCGATAATGAAATTGCAATTATCGGCCGGAAAGTCAATGTTTAAGCCCTCGATTTCATTGTATTTCCCGTTCAGCGTTTCCGCTTTGATTCGGATCAGGATATGAGCTTCGGTAGCGCATACATACCCGTTTTTGAGGTATGGGGCGGCCATATCCGGCCGCATATCGTTTTCTTTATCGTAGAACAGGGATAAAAGTTCCTGCTCGTTGAATTGATATTTCATATTCCGTTGCGTTGATTGATAATTTACTTTAATTCGGGATTATCATAAATATTCCCGATGACCCACATCTGATATGAATCATCAAAGCAGTCGGAGATTTGAAAAACATCAACATCCCCGAAGTTCACGACGAAACATCCGTTTTGCCATTCGACAACTCCGATGCTTTCAAATTTGTCGGTAAGGACATCACCCTCATAGACCTCTCTCGCGTTCTTGTCCGTGAATCCGGTGTGCTGCCCGATGGTGGCAGGATCAACCTCGTATTCGATAAATGCTCTTTTGCCTTTATGCTGCAAATCGCCATATACCCACATTCCGGTATTCAGGCTTTTCCCTCTGAATTTAACTTCTCTCATTTTGTTGCGTTGAATGTGGTTATTTTACGATTTTATCCGGTTTGCAGTCAAATTCCCAATCTACGTCAGTTCCGTAGCAGGTGTGGATTTCTCCGATGTTCATCCCGCATCCGATTTTCGCCATCTGCACGGCCTCCTTGCGGGTGTGGGCGCGAATCTCGAAAACGCCGTCGAAGATGAACCGGGCCTTGATTTTGTAAATCCGCTTTTTCGGTTCTTGCGGATAGGTTTTGAGCTTTGCTTTCAGCCTGCGGATCGTCGCCCGCGCTTCGGCTCCCTCTTTGGAGGCTTGGATGTCGGGCATCTTGCCCTCCAATTCTGCGATGCGTCGCTCGATTGCCTCCGGTTTTAATTTTACTTCTGTCCCCATTGCGTTGAATTTTGTGTCTTTGCGCTGTTTTCTGCGATTTGCCGCATTATTTCGGATTATCCGGCCATCTTATCGCCGTTACCTGAAACTCGCGGCAAATCGCCTTAATTTCATTTATCCCGATAGGTCTCATTCTTGAAAATGATGACTTCGAGCATTTCGTTGAATCGGTCTGCGATGCGATTGCCGTACTTCTCGCGGATTTGCGATTTTGTGAGGTTGGTTGTGATGAACGTGAAGAGCTGCATGTTGTAGCGATATTCGAGCATATCGACAACCGGATTGAGGACGTTTCCATAGTCGAGAACCTCTATCGGTTCGCGCCCCATGTCCTCAATGGCGATCATCGGCATATTGCGTAGGTTACGGAATGCCTCGAAATCCTTTGCGAACATGGCTACCTCCTTTGCATCGACGATCCGAATGCCGGCCCGCTTGCCCTCGAAATGCCCTATGTCGTTGAGCCAATTCACCGCCGACTGAAAGGCATACAGGAGGGTCGTTTTGCCATTGCCGGGTACGCCGCAGAGCATTACCCCGAACTTGGCATCGTCGCGGATCAGGAATGCGGCCAGCCGTTCGATATTGGTTTTGGTCGCTTCGTCCTCGATGAATCTGCGGTGGCGATATTCGACCTCCGTCTGATATGCCGCCAGCAGAATGTCCGTTGCCTGCTTCAAGCTCACTGACCACTTAAAATTTCCCCTCGTAGTCTTCCGGGCGAGTAGCTGTCGCCTCAGTCCCTCGACGTTTATCACATGATCTTTGTTGATTGATCCCATTTCGTTTGTTGTCTTCTTTTTGCCACGTTGCCACCGCCGCGCGCCAATTTTTCATCTTGTTTTTGCCGACATACCATCCTTTGCTCTCGTAAAAGTTCACGAATCGCTCGGCGTCCACCGTATAACCCTTTTCCCTGATATAAGAATCTACCTCCTCAATAGAGGGCGGGGAAAAGCGTTTTTCGCTTTTTCCACTTTTCCCCTCTCTATTGTCTTTTATATTCTTATTATTCTTATCTTCTGTGCAGGGGTCGTTGCACCCGTCGTTGCAGGGGTCGTTGCTCACCCCGTTGCACCCCGTCGCGTTATTCTGCTGGTAATCATCATAATTAACTATCGCAATTATCGTTGCACGGGTAACGGGGTGTTTTGAGCGGCTTATCATCTGATCTGCTTCGAGTAGAGATAGAAATTTGAGGATGGTATGCTCGGATGGCCTACGTTTCACGCCGTCGTCATCCTTATACACCCACCTCTCTTGGAGGTAGTGGACGGATGCGATCAGTTGTCCCCGTTTGATGGTGACGAGGACTGACTTCACAAGGCGTTTGCTATCTTTCCATTCGGCGAGCATCAGCAGGTCGAGCCACCACTTCAAATAGCGGGGCCGTTCCCAAATCCAATGCTCCCGAATGGTTTGATATATTTTTATCCATCCTCCCATCATCTATTTCCCCACGAAAGCAAAGTAGATTTCAGCGAATTGTTCCCCGGCGTATTTCGCCAGCGCAGACGATTTGAAGCAAAGGCGAGACCCGAGAGACGCAGCCGTATCCGAGGGCGCGTTATGCGAATACGCATACGCAAAACCGGCAGCCGAGCCGTGATACGCAAGACCGCCGAACAGGACAACTTTCTTGCGTTCCTCCTTGTTCATCTTGGCGATCTCCTCCTTGGTGTAGAGCCAAAACCAAGGATAGTAGCGGTATTCGTCTTTGGTAAACTGCGGCGTCCATCCCTCGTTGAGAGCGGCGGTAATGATGCGGAGTTTGAGGTAGGCTACGAGATCGGAGCTAATATCCGAATCGTCTTCGAGGAATAGATGCCGTTTGTGGTATTCTTTTACGAGCGGATGGTTCTCGCCGAGTTCCTTGAATGCGTCATCAAAGGTCTTGATCCGCTCCATGATGTTCTTCGGGCGGAACATCTCCTTGCCGAAGAGATTTTCGAGCATCTTCTTGTTGTCGGCATTGCCGTTCTTGTAGGCATCGAGCAGATTGTTTTTCTCGATGTAAATGTTGTTTCCGTTCATTTTCAGTATATTTTTTAATTCGTCTTGCGTAAAACATTTCGCGCATTCCATGATGAAGTGCGACAGATGCGCTTTGTCGCACCAATAGCCGAGGCGGTTGCAGTCTGCGATATTCCTGACATCACGGTAAATCGTGAGTTCGACAAATATCTGTCCCTCTTCCTCCTTGCGGGTCTTGTCCTGCTTTACTATCAGCATTGCATTCGATTTTTTAATCACTCATATCGACATGGTGTACATTCTTGCATTGATCGCAGATATATACCACATCGTTACACCGATACAGGTATTTGGAATTATCGAACTCCCGCCGGATATGCCCGGCTTCCCTACATTTTTTTAGTTCGGAAGCATTAAAATCGAGTTGCCATCCGAGGTCGGTATATCCCTTTGGCAAGACGAATTTGTTTCCGTTAGGGTTTGGTATTTTTTTCATTCTCAATTTTCTTTAATCGTGGAATAATCCTTTTTGTCAGTCTTACGGCATTGATGAGCCGCGTATTTCCGCTGTCTATCTGCACGTTTTCGAGTATCTGCGGCAGGCAGCGGATCAGCGTTGAAACTATATCGTTCGGCACGGGTCGCATATCAGTAGGGCATTTTATCGAGATTGACCTCCAATCCTGCACGGGCGATATATGCCGGTTTTCCGGCGATTTGCCGTACTTCTTCGGCGAATCCTTTGGCATTGCTGTTGCCGTCGGAGAGATGCAGTAAAATCACCTCATTTGCCGCCGATAGGTCGGTCGTCCGCAAAATCTCTTTCGTCGTCTGCAATTCCATGTGCGAACCCAGCAGCCGTCCCCGCATGGCGGGAGGCATCCGCCCGCTGTCGATATTGCGCTGCAAGATTGCATCGGAGTAGTTCGCCTCGATCATGATGTGATTCAGGTTCGGCAGCCGGTATTCCAGCATCATCGTATCGGTGATGAAAAGCAGGCGTCCCATCTCCTGATGCTCGATGACGAACCCGACGCATGGCACATCGTGGACGACCGGCAGTACGAAGACCTTGAAGCCTCCCACTTTGTAGCCGTGCATCGGTTCGATTATCTTGCAGAATACGCGATTTCTCGGATTGGCGGCGTCGAATACATCGGCGAGAGCCAGTACGCGGATGCCGCAGGTGAGAAAGTCGTTCAACGACCTTGCATGATCTTCGTGTCGGTGAGATACGAGGCATCCTACCACCTTGCCGAGCTGCCAGCCGAGACCCTTTTTGATGTCGCGCATCGGTATTCCCGCCTCGACGATCAAAGTTTCATCGGCTGCTTCGAGGATGTAGCAGTTGCCCCGTGATGAACTCCCCAAACATTTCAAGATCATACTCTCGTGCCGTCAGATCAGTATTCAGGTGCAGGAGCGGGTGCGGCCTGCTCCGATCCGGTTTCCTTGACTTCCCCCGTTTCCGTATCGACCTCCTCGTATTCCGTTGCCGAGAGATCGACCGTCTGCGCTGCGGCATTATCGAGTGCGTCGTTGCGGTTGGACATGGCCTCATCCTCGACATCGTGAGCCATCGCGTTCTGCATCTCGACGGAGAGATAGCCGTATTTCGACAGCAGGCGGCGAATCACCGTTTTCAGAGCCATGTCGTTGAAGTTGCCCTCCCATCCGACTTTCTTGCCGATGATGCCGTCGTTGGCTTTGGCGATGAGCTGCGCGACGGTCGTCTCTTTCTTCACGGAGGGAGAATACCGCTTGGCGTAGGCGGCCATATCCTCGACGGTTACATAGAGCGTCTTGGAAAAGCCGTTGAGCAGCTCGAAATAGCAGAAGTAGCCGATGATCTTGTCGGAGGTCTTTTCGCCGTCGAAAGCGATCTCTCCCGTGAGCTTGTTCACCTTGCGGACTTCGCCCTCATAGACTACATCGGCATTGATCGTCCGGTACTGCCCCGTTCGCATGGCGAGCTGGATATAGCCCTTGTAGCCGGGGATGAACGTCGGTGTAGGGACTTTGACCCATGAGCCGTCAGCCTGTTTTACCGAGTTGTTGTAAACCACGATGTAGGCGAAACCGAGGGCCTTGTTCAGAGGCAGGCGGAGGGTCGCCGCGCGGAGTGCTTCGGCGATGACGATCGAGGGCTTGCAGGTCTGCAATGACTTGTCGCCTGTATAAAGGTCGATGAGCGATGCGACGAACGTATCTTTGTGCTCGCCGAGGGCGTTTTTGAACTGCTCCTGTACCGACGGAGCATTGATTGTTGCTTTGAGCAGATCGACGGGGCGATCCTGCTTTACTATTGCTTGATTCATTGTAAAGTTGATTTTGAATGTTAATTTTCTGCGAGTTTTTTAAGAGCGGCGAGTTTTGCACCGAGAGACACGACTTCTGCCATGTTGGGCCGTTCGATGAATGCGGCCATGCTTTCGATCAGCCTTTTGCCGCTTCCCATGATCGCTATACATTGGGCCGTCATGTCGCTGTCTTGCGGCTTCTCGTTTACGAGGAGGATGCAAGACCTCTCATCGCCCCCCCCCTCCGGCATCAGCGTTTCGATCTCTTTTACCATCTCCTCCACGCGGAGGATAAATGCGCTTTTCTGTTCTTCGGTTTTCATAATTGCGTTGAATTTTAAGTGAATGATTATTAGTCGAAAAGGCTCTGCGGTTGAGCCGGATTTCCGTTGTGCTTGATGACGAGCTTGTCGTCGAGCGATACGAACAGGCGGATAACCTGCGATTGTGTCGGATGCAGGGTATTGACGCTTTCCGAACCATCGGCGAAAATCGGGGCGGAAATGCCCTCGAAACGGCATATCGCGTTGATGATGTCGATACCCGCGTTGAATTGCCCTGCGGTATTGGCGTCGGAGAACGGCACGCCGTTCACCATTGCCTCGCACGTTTCCACCTCGCCTCCGTTAATCTGCGTATCGAAGAGGCGGAATTTTACGAAATCGAACAGCCCGTTGATCTTGCTTTCGATGGCCTCCGTGCGGGCTTTCGAGAAAGCTGCCATCGTGAACTCGATACCCTCCAACTGCGCGAGTTCTTCCGACTGTATCCGGAGGGATTTTTCGAGTTCGGCGATGCGCTGGTTATTCTTCTCGATCTGCTCGCGTTTCATCAGCCGCGATTTGAGCGCGTCGATTCCGGCGACGAGCGAATCGCGTCCCTCGCGCAAGAAATCATCCTCTGCGGCAGCTATGGGCTGCGAAACTTCCTTTTCGAGTTTTGCGATTTGCTCTCCGAGTGCTATATACTCGGTGTTGGCCGCGATGGTCGGGGTGGCGTCGGGTTCGATGAGTTTTGCCGTGAGGATGCCGCTCGTTTCGATTTCGGAGATGATAGATACCTGTTCGGCGATCTTTTCCTCGATTTCCCCGATATATTGATTCACCTCCTCCATGCGGAGTTTGTTCTCCTTGCCGCGACGATTGTTCTCTTCGAGGTCGGCGGCATTCCGGCGATTGAAGTTTTCGGTGATCTCCTGCTGGCGGCTCTCGATCTCCTCGATCTCGAAACGGCGCTTGCAGGTCGGGCAAATAAACTCGTTCTCATCGAATACGAGCTTGCGGGCATTGATTGATTGCCATTGCTTGATAAGCTCGGCGCGGCGATCGGTGCATACCTCTACCTCTCGGCGGGCATTGGCGAGGTCGCGCTCGGCGGCGGCTTTGTCGCGCTTCGCCCGCTCCAAATCCTCGGCAGCGGCCCGCTGCTTGGCCTTGTCGGAACGGTAGAGGGCCTGTACTTCGTCCTTGATTTTGAGTTCGAGGGCCAGCCGTTCGTTTTTCAGATCGCTGATTTTGCGTACCGTTGCAAGCCGTTCCTCATTCGCGGCGGCATAGGCTTTCGATGCGTCGTTAATCTGTTCCTCGACCTTTGCGAGTGCCTCTTGTTTTTGGCGGAGTTCTTCTTCGAGGGCTGCCCAATCCTCCGCCTCCGGCACATCGCGGCGGCGTTCGTCGATACGTTCGGGAATGGCCTCGATTTCGGTTTTCAGACGGCGTTTCTTCGCGGCGATCTCTTTCTTGTATTCCTCCATCGTCTTACCCGTGAGCGAGGCAAGGAGGGCCGCAAAATCGGCATTTCCGGCGGCTATCTCCTCGTCGGTGATGCCTCCGGCCATGCGGAAGAGCATCGACCGTTGCGTATCGACTGGCTGCGCCGTGAAATAGAGAGGATTGGTGATGAACTTGAATACCTGTTCGGGACAGATGGCGGCGATCTTCTCGTTCCACTCCTTGACCGAGCAGGGTACGTTGTTGTAGAGGCGTTCCTCCTCATGCCCGACGAACTCCTCGACCGCCGAGCCGCGTTTCTTCGTCCATTTTTCATTGAACCGACGGCAGAGGGTTACGACCTCGCCATTGACCAGCAGAACGGCCGATACCTCGTGCGGGAGTTTCGGGATGATGTTTCCGGCCTCGTCGTAGGTCTTGATGCCGAACTGTTTTCTGTCCTCGCTGTTCTTGCCGAACAGGAGCCATGTGAACCCGTCGAAGATCGAAGTCTTGCCGATGCCGTTGCGCCCGTAAATCTCCGTGAGCGCGGGGTCGAACTCGACCGTCAGGTCTCGCAGTCCCTTGAAATTGAGGAGCCTGATTTCTTTAATGATTACCGTTTTCATTTGCGTTGAATTGAAGGTTTACTGAATACTCTCGATGTAATATTGAGCGACCCTTTTCCCCGTCGTCGTTTCAACCCTCGTCGCTTTGAACTTGATTTCGGGATGGCTTTTCCGCAGGTCGCTGATGCGCGATGCGAGTCTCATGCACCCGAAGAGCCGCAATGCTTCGAGGCTCGTGATCCGGCTGCCGTTCAGCAAGTAGGCGAGTATGCGCTTGCATTGGCTTTCGGATGTCTGAATATTAGGGTTGTCGTTCATATCTCTGCTATTTATGCGTTACGGCGTAGGTCGTGCCCCTGCTGCGGATTTCATCGTCGGTCGGGACGCGGGATTGAAGCTGCCATGCTTCGATCTCCTTTTTCCTGAAATAGATTTTGTTGCCCTGCTTGTAGTGCGGAATCTTCTTTGCACTCGTCAAATGCCGCACGCGGCTTTCGGATATGCCGAGCAACAGGGCGATCTCCGAGGTATTGAGCACCTCTTTCGAACCGAGAAGTAGAAGCCGCTCGATACGTTCCAATCTTTCCTCTACTCCCATGTGTCGTCCTCCTCCTGCATCGTTTTCGACATTTCGGGAATCAGCCCGCGAGCGTCCCAATAGTCGCACATCCGAAAGATGATATACCAAGCCCCGAATCCGATGATCTTCGGGATTATCAGGGCGAGCAGCCATGCTCCGAACGGCTGGTCGTCTATGGGGACGGAGAATGTCCCGATAACGGCGATCATACCGACGACCATCAGAACGTAGTATCGCCAATTCAACAGAGCTTTCATATTTCATTGGATTGCACCTCCGATTTTGGGAAGAGGCCGTTTATATTCAGGTTGTAGCGACGGGCTATGATACTCTGCGTCAGCTCGTCGGGGACTTGCCGACCGCAGAGCCACATCTTGACCGTATTCTCGGAACGATGCGTGAGCGCAGCGATCTCGGCGATGAAATTCTGCGCGGGCGTCGGCTTCTTTTTCTGCTCCGCATAGAGGTCGAAAAATGATTTTTTCTCTGTTCTGCTCATATTTCGTCGATAATTATTCACTTGTTAGGTACTATTTTTATATATTTGCACCCGACGGATTTTATTGATGCGTCAATATCTTCCCGTATTGCAAGGGCAAATATAAATACTTTTGTTTGGATAACCAACATATTTCTTTGTTTTCTGCAAAGAAAAATATTTGGCATAGATTGGGATTTGCGTTTGAATAAGAATAACATTGTGATATACAAACATATATGACAGGACAGAAGATAAAGGACATACTTCGCTCGGAGGGCATCACAATTGCGGATGTTGCGCGGATGCTCGGACATAATGGGGATCAACGTCTGCATAGTGCCCTGAAATCCGAGGATGTCAAAAGTGGGTTGATCGAGGATATTGCCCGTGTTACCAACAAAAGTGTTTGTTATTTCTATGAGGGTAGCGGGAATACGGTAGCGACGGATCACGGTATCGCGGTATCGGGTGATTCGAATCAGATCAATGCGCTGTCGGAGAAATTCATCGCCCTGCTCGAAAAAAAGGACGAGCAGATGGATCGGCTCATCGGGATTATAGAAAAGAATAATAAATAGAGGTCGGATATATGAAAACAGAAGAGATAAAGGAGTTGTTCGAGCAGTTCGAATCTATCGCCAATGAGTATGAGGGGATCGAATGTTGGAGTGCGCGAGAACTTTGCGGGCTTCTCGGCTATTCGAAGTGGGAAAAATTCTACAATGTAATAGAAAAGGCGCGGGATGCGTGTGTAAACGCAGGAGAGCATGTCGAGGATCATTTTCCCCGCGTCGGGAAAATGATCGAACTTGCCAAAGGTGCGCAGCGCGAGATTGATGATTATATGCTGACCCGCTATGCCTGCTACCTGATCGCGCAGAACGGCGATCCCCGCAAGCCGCAGATCGCATTCGCACAAAACTATTTCGCTGTGCAGACCCGTAGAGCGGAGTTGGTGCAGCAGAGAATCCTCGATTACGAACGGGTGCAGGCTCGCGCGAAGCTGGCAGAAACCGAAAAACGACTGTCAGGCGTCCTGTATGAGCGCGGCGTCGATAGTCGGGGTTTTGCGATTATCCGGTCGAAAGGGGATAGGGCTTTGTTCCATCTTGATACAGCATTGGTAAAGCGCAAACTCGGTGCACCCGATTCCCGTCCGCTGGCCGACTTTCTGCCGACGATCGGTATCAAAGCGAAAGACTTCGCCGCCGAAATGACCTCCGTAAATGCCGAGCAGAAGAATTTGCACGGACAGACGGCGATAGAAAAGGAGCATGTCGATAACAACGTCGCCGTCCGCAATATGCTGTTGAGCCGGGGTATCGTCCCCGAACAGCTCCCGGCGGGCGAGGATGTGAAGAAAGTCGAGCGACGGCTTAAATCGGAGGAAAAGACGCTAATCAAGGGGAAGAAGAAATGAGCCGCAGACGGGTTTACAGCGATAATACGTTGGCTATTATGGATCGGTTCTTCTCGGCGTTCGATGTCGCCGTACAGAATCGGCTGATAAAGAGTATCGCCGAATATTGCCGGGATAATTCGATAGCTCCGCCTCATTTCTATACGCAGCGTAAAGACCGCAATCGTGGCTATTTCGAGGTCGGATGGCTCGTCCCGTTGGTTCGGGACTGCGGCATATCCGCGACATGGCTCCTGACCGGACGGGGCATGATGTTCCAGCAATAGAAAAAGGCATCGAAACCGATGCCTTTCTTCGTTAGAATATGTCGGGTATCTTGGCGACCGCTGCCTGCTTGTTCTTGTCGAGCACCTTTGCGTAAATCTGCGTGGTCGATAGCTCCCGATGTCCGAGTAGCTTGCTGACCGTATAAATATCGGTTCCGAGGTCGAGCATCATCACCGCGAACGTGTGGCGGCCGCAATGGAAGGTTATATCCTTATGGATTCCGGCCCGCAATACCCACCTTTTGATCGTTTCGTTGGTGCAGCTCGGAGAGTGGATGTCGGGGAAAATATGCTCGGCGTCCTTGCCGCGTTCGCCCATGAGTTCGGCGGCCTGCGGCGGGATGTCGAGATATTCCTGTCCGCTGGTCTTCTTCTGTTTGAAGATAATCCGAGTGAACTCTCCCTGCTGATGCACATCGCCCCATGTCAGACGGATCACGTCGGAGCGGCGCAGTCCCGTCAGGCAGGAGAACAGGAACGCCCGCTTGATGGCCGGATATTCGCATTCTGTTTGAGCGAGCCGCTGCACCTCTTCGATGGTCAGGTACATGCGTGTTCCCTCTTCGGCCTTGAAACCCTCGACGCCCCTCATGGGGTTGATAGGTATGATGCGATCCTCGTATGCTTGATTCAGGCAGGCCCGCAGTTTATTGAAGTAGCTGACCCGTGAATTGCGGGACAGCGGATGATCCTTGATGCGATCCCGCTCGTCGCAGCTCCACGCACACGCATCTTTCTCTAAATAGTCCCGAAATCCCTGCACCCATTCCTGCGTGATCTGCGAGAATCTGATCCGCTCGTTCGGCTCGTATTTTTGGAGATGTTTCAGGCATGATTTCCAATTCCCCCAATTTCCGGTACTCTCCGTACCGAGCCGCCGGGCGCACATCGCACGGTAGTAGTCGAAGAAGAGGGTGTCGGAGGCGTATGCCGACTTGAAGCCATGCTCGCCGTTCTGCACCTCGACGATGCGCCGTGCCTTGATCGAGTTGGCGAGTTGGAGGGTTTGCCGGTTCGCCTCCCTGTCGGCTTTTGTCTTTTCGGGAATGAGGTACAGTTTCAGAAATTCGTATTCCCGCTTTCCGTTCAGGTAGATGTCGAGGTAGAGGCTGACGTTCCCGTTCGTTAGCTTCTTGCGCCTGATCCGGATCGGTTCTTTGATCTCCGCCATATCCTTTTGCGTTGAATGATTTTTGTTACTTCTGTTACTCATTTTGGCCGAGTAACAGAATAGCAACACAAAAGTAACAAATTATTTGCATCCGTACAGCAAAGAGATGAGAAAATTTTGTTTGGCAGATAAAACTGTAAATAGCTTTGTTATTGCTGTTTATATGCCGATGATGTGCTGGCGAAATGGCGTTTTTCTTTATTGGGAAAATGACGACCTATTTTCCGATGCAGAATTTCGAGAAGATGTTTTGCAGGATTTCGTCGGGGGCGATGGCACCGCGGCCCGTGATGGCGCTGAGGTGGGTGATGACCTGGCGGATTTCTTCGCTCAAAAGGTCGGTCGGAAGGCCGTGGGCGAGACCGTCGAGGGCTTGGCCGAGTGCTTCGCGGGCCGCCGAAAGCGCTTCGTAATGGCGGCTGTTCGAGACGACCGGATCACCGTGGTAGAGCGCTTCGGTGTCGACGGACTCCCGCAGGGCGTCGCACAGGGCGTCGATACCCTCGCCGTGTTTGGCAGAAATGCCGACAACGCCTTCGGGAAGCCGCCATGCGGCCGGAGCCTTGTCGGTCTTGTTGACGACGGTCAGGAGTTTCTGCCCGGGACGGAGCGGAAAATCCGGGGCGGGAACCGGACCCGTGAGCGTCGAGGCGTCGACCATATGAATGACGATCCGCGCCCGTTCGATGCTCGACATCGTGCGCTGGATGCCCATTTGTTCGAGCCGGTCGTCGGTCGGGCGGATGCCGGCCGTGTCGAGGAACCGGAAAAGCACGCCGCCGATGTTGGCGCACTCCTCGATCACGTCGCGCGTGGTTCCGGCGATCTCCGAGACCATGGCCCGCTCCTCGTTCAGAAGTCGGTTGAGCAGCGTCGATTTGCCGACGTTCGGCGCTCCGGCGATGGCCACGGCGACGCCCTCCCGGATGGCGTTGCCCAGTGCGAACGAACTGCGCAGGTGGTCGATCTCCGCAGCGATGCGCTGCATCGTCGCGCGCAGCGCCGTACGGTCGGCGAACTCCACATCCTCCTCCGAGAAGTCGAGTTCCAGTTCCAGCAGCGAGGTGAGGTTCAGCAGTTTTTCGCGCAGCGATTCGAGCTCTTCGGAGTATCCGCCGCGCATCTGCATCGAGGCCAGCGCGTGCGCGGCGCGTGACGACGAGGCGATCATGTCGGCCACGGCCTCGGCCTGCGAGAGGTCGAGTTTCCCGGCCAGGTAGGCGCGGATGGTGAATTCGCCCGGCTGGGCCATGCGTCCTCCCGCGGCAATCAGCAGCCGGAGGATTTCCGAGACGATGTAGGAGGAGCCGTGGCACGAGATTTCGACCGAGTTTTCGCCCGTGTAGGAGTGCGGGGCGCAGAAAACGGCCGCCAGCACGTCGTCGATCACGCGGTCGCCCTCGGCTACCGTACCGTAATGCACCGTGTAGCCGTCTGCCTCGGCGAGCGGCCGCCGGCCCCGGAATATCCGGTCGCAGACGGCGAAAGCTTCGCCGCCGCTGATGCGGATGACGGCGATAGCCCCTCCGGCGGCGGTTGCAGGGGCGACGATGGTATCGTGATCGGTGTTCATTACCTGCCTTCGATGCGGAGCCGTTGTCCGATGCGGAGTTTGTGGGCGCTCTTGAGCTTGTTCCAGCGCATGATCTGCGCCGTGGTCACGCGGTAACGGCGGGCGATGGCCCCCAGCGTGTCGCCCTTTTTGACCACGTAGACCGATCCGCTGCGCTCCTGGCGTTTCTTGTCGATGTTGGCCGGGTTGATGTACTCCTTGAGGTACATCGAGTCTTTGGCTTGGATTTCAGGTTCGTGAGCGATGTATTGCATGACATACCGCTGCGGCAGGACCAGCGTGTAGGGCTTGGTCGTGGCCGGGATGATGTCGAGTTTGTACTGCGGATTGAGCTGGCGCAGGGTCTCGATCGGCAGGTCGATCGTCGAGGAGATCTGCCCCAGGTGCATCAGTTTGTTGATCCGGACGGTGTCCACCGAAAGGGGAATCGGGGCTTCGGTCGGCTCGATGCCGTGCTGGCGGTGGTAGGCGTAGGCGTACGACGCACCGATGAAGGCCGGCACGTAGCCGCGCGTCTCGCGGGGCAGGTAGTCGTAAATCTCCCAGAAGTTCTTGCCTCCCGAGCGGGCGATCGCTTTGTTGACGTTGCCCGGGCCGCAGTTGTAGGCGGCGATGGCCAGCGACCAGTCGTTATAAATGGCGAAGAGGTCTTTCAGGTAGCGGCAGGCGGCCTGCGTGGCGCGGTAGGGGTCGCGGCGTTCGTCGACCAGCGAGTTGATTTCGAGTCCGTAGCTCTTGCCGGTCGTGGGCATGAACTGCCACAGCCCGACGGCGCCCATCGGCGACACCGCCGTGGGGGAGAGCGCCGATTCGATGATCGGCAGCGCGCGCAGCTCGACGGGAAGGCCTTCGCGGAGCAGCTCCTCCTCGATGATCGGGAAGTAGTACTGCGACATGCCGAGGATGCGGCTGATCGTGCCGTAGCGCGAGTTGGTGTAGCGGTTGATGTAGCCCTTTACGATGCTGTTGTAGGGGAACTGGATCGGCGACGCGAGGTCGAGCAGCCGCCGGGAGTAGACCGAGTCGGGCGTGCTGTCGGCCACCTCGGTGGAGTCCTCCAGAATGTACTGTTTGAAAAATTCGCTGAACGCGTCCTGCCGCTGGCGTTCGCGCCATGCGGCCAGCAGCGAGTCGGTCTGTTCGGGGGAGAATCCCAGCGTCATGTCGTTGACGACGGGTTCTTCTGCCGGGGCGGGTTCCGGCTCGGGGACGGGAACCGGTTCGGCCTCGGGAACGGGCGCCGGGACGACGGTTTCGGTTTTGGCTTTCTTGTCGCGTTTCTTCTTGCGGGGGCTGCGGTCGAGGGCCGACGCCGGAGCGGCGACGGCCAGGAGCAGCGCTATGGTAAGGAGTTTCTTCATCGTCTAAAATTTCAGGCTCAAATTGAAGCCGAACACCGGGCGGTTACCCCCGAGGGTGGGGACGTAGGTGTAGTCGACCAGCGGTTCGAGGTTCATCGAGAGGTCGTCCGAAATGTCGTAGTCCTTGAGGTGGGCGTCGACATGCGCATCGACGATCTGCAGGACGTACAGCGCACCCGAGAGGATGATGCAGAGGTCGCGGTTGCGCCGGTAGTTGTTGCGCAGGTTGCGGATGAACGAGGCCGAATAGCGTCCGTGGAACTCGTCGGTCGGCCCGTCGGGGTATTTGTCGGGATTGCGGTCGTAGTCGCTCAACAGATTGTAGGCCTTTTTGAAACGCTGGTAGCCGCGGTTGTTCCAGTCGATGCAGTAGATCATCGAGGCGAATCCGCCGATGACGAAAGGCACTTTCCAGTAGCTTTTGTTGTAGATCTGTCCCGCTCCGGGGAAGATGCAGGCCAGCGTGGTGGCCTTCTTGACGCTCGACACGTCGTTGGTCGAGTAGCTCACGGCCGCGTCGCCGATGAAGTAGATGTACGAGGCGATCGTGATCCCCAGGTAAACCTGACGCCGCGTGTTGCTGCGGATCATCTTGGACTGGAGGGCGTCCAGCTCGGGCGTGCGCGAGAGGTTCACGTCGGTATAGGATTCGAACTGGCGCTTGAGCGGCTTGTAGGTCTTGTTTTCGTGGATGTACAGTCCCAGTCCGGTTCCCACCAGTCCGTAGAGGATCGGCAGTTTCCAGTACTGTTTGTTGTAAATCTGTCCGTAGCCGGGGACCACGGTCGAAATCCAGCACACCTTCGAGAGCGACATCGAGTCGCTCATAAACCAGCCTTTTTTGTAGACCTTGCGTTTGGTCGTGGTGTCCACGCCCCGCTGTGCGGCGTCGAAGCGCGCCAGGGCCAGCGAGTCGAGGTAATGCAGGTCGTCGGAGCGCAGGTCCGCGACGGCTGCCGAGTCGGCGGCGTATTCGGCGGCGGCGATCGAGTCGATCTGCCGTACGAGGCCCGCCAGGCGCAGCGAATCGCGCCGGCCCTTGAGCGAATCCGGTTTTTCGAGCAGTCCGCCGCGGACGACCGTGCGTGCGCCGCGGTGGAGCTGCGCCCCGGCGGGCAGTCCCAGCGAAAGGGCTGCGACCAGGAGCAGGAGTCTGAACCGGATTGTCACCATATATTAATTAGGAGCGTTTAGCGAAACGTTCGATGAACTGTTCGATGTCCCTGTCGTCCGTGAAGCCGATGACGATTTTGCCGCCGCCGTTTTTCGCGCGTTTGATCGAAATTTCCTGCGAAAAGAACTTTTCGAGCTGCTCGACCAGTTTCAGGTAGCTTTCGGGATACTCTTCGTCCTCCACATTCTGTGCCTCTTTGCCCGGGGCTTCGGAGAGAGAGCGGACCAGCTCCTCGACCTGGCGGACCGAGAGGCCTTTCTTGATGCACCTTTTCAGCACGCGCAGCTGCTGGTCGGCGGGCGCCCCGGCGATGGCTTTGGCGTGTCCCATCGAGATCAGCCCCTCCTTGAGGGCGAGCTGCACCTCGTCGGGGAGTTTCAGCAGGCGCAGGTAGTTCGACACCGACGAACGCTTCTTGCCCACCTTCTCCGACAGGGCGTCCTGCGTGAGGTTGCACTCGTCGATCAGGCGCTGCATGCCCAGCGCGATTTCGATGGCGTTGAGGTCCTGTCGCTGGATGTTCTCCACGAGGGCCATGGCGTGCAGGTTCTCGTCGTCCACCTCGCGGATATAGGCCGGGAGGGTCTTCAGGTCGGCCCGCTGCGCGGCCCGCCAGCGGCGTTCGCCGCTGATGATGACGTATTTGCCTCCGTCGCCCTTTTTCACCGTCACGGGCTGGATGACGCCCAGCTGGCGGATCGAGTCGGCCAGTTCGTCCAGAGCCTCCTCGTCGAACTGCGTGCGCGGCTGCGTGGGGTTGGGTATGATGTCGGCGATTTCGATTTCTGCCATCTGACTCATCGGTTTGAGCTTGGCGTCCACGGGATCGCTGCCGAAAATGGCGTCGAGTCCGCGTCCTAATCCCTTCTGTTTCATATCGGTATTCGTTTATTTGCTGCGTTTGCGGTTGCGTTTCAGAAATTCCCGGGCCAGGGCCAGGTAGTTTTCCGAGCCGACGGCCCCGGCGTCGTAGAGCATCACGGGTTTTCCGTGCGAGGGCGCTTCTCCCAAACGGATATTGCGCTGGATTATTGTGTCGTAGGCCAGGGGGCCGAAGTGCTCGCGGACCTCGCTCACCACCTGGTTGTTCAGGCGGTTGCGCATGTACATCGTCAGCAGGAAGCCCTCGATGTCGAGGCCGGGGTTCAGTCCGCCCTTGACCTTGCGGATGGTGTTGAGCAGTTTGGAAAGCCCTTCCAGGGCGAGGTATTCGCACTGCACGGGGATCAGCACCGTGTCGGCGGCCGTGAGGATGTTGACCGTGGTGTAGCCCAGCGACGGCGAGCAGTCGATGAAGATGTAGTCGAACTTTCCGCGCACCGAGTCGACGATGCGTTTCATCACGTGGTGGGCGTTTTCCATCTTCGGCAGTTCGGTGTCGGCGGCCACCAGGTCGATCGACGAGGGCAGCACCCAGAGGTTTTTCACGTCGGGACTTTGGAGAAGCACTTCGTCGGCCTGTTTCTGTCCGGCGATGCACTCGTAGATGCCTTCGAGGTTGATGTCGAAGCCCAGCCCCGAGGTGGCGTTCGCCTGCGGATCGGCGTCCAGCAACAGGACTTTCTTGCCCAGCAGGGCCAGCGAAGCCGCTAAATTGATAGCTGTCGTGGTCTTGCCCACGCCGCCTTTCTGATTGGCCAATGCGATTACCTTTGCCATGTTTGAATTCGGTTTATAAGCAGGCAAATTTAGTGAAATTAAATGGAAATCCATAACCGTAGCGGAAAAATGCTTATCTTTACGGTCGGAATGAATTGATAGCTATACGATACTATGGAAGAAAAAAAATCGCCGGCTTCCGCGGCGGAGTCCGCAGCTTCGGGACAGCCGGCCGCAGTCCCGGCGGCGGAGCTGCGTCCGGGCCGCCGGAAATTCCCGACCGTGGGCGACCTGTTCGCCATGCTGGGTATCGCCTTCGGGGCGCAGATCGTCGTGGGGACCGCAGCGATGGTCTTCCTGCTTTTCGCCGGGCACGGGCTCGATTTCAAATCGCTGGAGCCGGCTGCGCTGGGCAAGGTGATGGCGGCGCTCTATTTCTGCTCGATGTCGATCACGCTTGCCGGCATCCTCTACTACCGCCGCGCGCGCGGCGGCAGCGGTCCGTGGGCGCGTTTCTCGGCCCGGGGGCTGAATCCCGCGCTGTTGCTGTGGGCCTTCGTGCTGATGTTCGCCGTCGGCGTGGTGCTCGAACCGCTGCTGCGGCTGATGCCCGAACTGTCGCTCGAAGTGGGCCGCGGATTCTGGACCATCCTCTCGCTGGTGATCTTCGCTCCGATCTTCGAGGAGCTGATCTGCCGCGGCGTCGTGCTGGGGTCGCTGCGCGGCAAGTTCGGCGTGACGACCGCATGGCTCGTCTCGTCGCTCTTCTTCGGCGTGCTCCACGGCCAGCCCGTGCAGGTGATCAACGCCACGGTCATCGGCCTGGTGCTCGGCTACGTTTACCTGGCGACCGATTCGCTGTGGTCGGTGATGATCCTCCATGCGCTGAACAACGCCGTGGCCTATCTGGCGCTGGCCACCGGGCACGGCAATGCGCTGCTGATCGACCTGGTGGGCAGCCGGACGCTTTACGTGCTGATTTACATCGCGGCGCTGGCGCTCTCCGCCGTGTCGGGCTATATGATGCTGCGCACGCTGCGGCGCATGAAGGAGGCGGAGAAAAATCCGTCCGCGGCGTAATAATCCGGCTCCGCACTGCGTTACTTACAAGTAAAAAACGTATCTTTGCCCTTCGGAATATGAATTTGCGAGCGAAAATAGCGGTCGCGGCGGGTGTGCTGCTGCTGGCGGGATGCCGGGAGCTGCCGCGTTATTTTGCCGGCGACACGACCATTGCGCGGGCCGGCGGCAAGGACCTGCGGCTGGGCGACGTGCGGTCGGTGGTCCCGCAGGGGCTTTCGGGCGACGACAGCGCGGCCTTTATGAAGGTTTACATCGACCGCTGGGTGCTCAAGCAGCTCAAGCTCCAGGAGGCGGAGACGCTCTTTTCCTCTTCGGCGGGCGACATCGACAAGATGGTGGAGGAGTACCGCCAGGCGCTGCTGATCCGCCAGCTGGACCAGCATTACGTCGACCGTTCGATCGACACGGTGTTCACCGCCGACGAGATCGCGGCCTATTACAACGCTCACAAGGCCGATTTCAAACTCGACCGCACGATCGTCAAGGGGCGCATCGTCCGTTTCGGCGAGGGGTACCGGCAGGCCGCGAAGCTCAAGACGCTGATGGGGGCCAGGTCGGAGGCGCAGCAGCAGGATTTCAGGGACATCTGCGAGAAGAACGATTTCACGGTGGACGATTTCCGCGACCAGTGGATTGATTTCCCGGAGTTCTTGAGCTACCTCCCGACGCTGCGTTCGCAGAGCTACGATTCGGTGCTGGCGACTGCTGCCGTGCAGGAGATGCGCGACAGCCATGCGCACTATTATTTCCAGATTGATGCGGTGCTGCGCGAGGGCGAGCCGATTCCGCTCGAACGGCTGCGCGGAACGATTCGCCGCATCCTGTTCAACCAGCGCAAGGGCGAGATCATCCGCGCGCACGAGGAGGAGCTTTGCGCCCGGGCCGCGGAGATGGGCGAGGTGAAGATTTTCGCCGACGAGAAACCGAAGAAAGACGAATAAAAATAAAACGATAAACGAAACCAAGATGTTGAAAAAAGCTATGATGGCCGCGGCGCTCGCCCTGTTGTTCGCAGGCGCCCTTGCGCAGAAACGACAGGTGATGCTCGACAAGGTGGTGGCCGTGGTGGGCGGATCGTCGATCCTCTACTCCGAGGTGGACGACTATGCGCGCCAGCTGACGGAACAGCGCCGTCAGGAGGGTTACACTTCCGACCGCGACCCGATGAACGAGGCGCTCGAAGCGCTGATGACCCAGAAGCTGCTCTACAACCAGGCCCAGATCGACTCGGTGAAGGTCAACGACGCCGACATCATGGCGCGCGTCGAGGAGCAGGTGCAGCAGATGGTCGAGGCCGAAGGCTCGATCCCCCAGCTCGAAGCCAAGCACCACATGCCGATCTTCAACATCCGCGAGATCATGCGCCAGCGTTACGAGGAGCAGGCCTATGCCAACTCCATGCAGACCGAGGTGGTCGACAAGGTGTCGGTGATTCCGGGCGAGGTGGAGCGTTTCTACAAGTCGATCTCGAAGGACAGCCTGCCGCTCGTCGCCGACCAGTATGTCTATGCGCAGATCACCAAGTTTCCCAAGTCGATGACCGCTGCCAAGCAGCGTACGCGCGAACGGCTGATCGACATGCGCGAACGCGTGATCACGGGCAAGGCCAAGTTCGAAAACCTCGCCCGCATGTATTCGCAGGACCCCGGCACGATGATGCGCGGCGGCGAGATGGACCCCTCGACGCTCGAACAGCTCGACCCCGCATTCGGCGCGGCGCTGGAGAAGATGCGCCCCGGCCAGATTTCCGAGGTGGTCGAGTCGCAGTTCGGCTTCCACATCATCCAGCTTCTGGACAAGCGCGGCCGGCTCTATCATTTCCGCCACATCCTGCTGCGTCCGGTCTACACGACCGAGGAGCTGGGCGGTTCGCTCAATACGCTCGACAGTCTGGTGAAGGTGATCCGCAAGGATTCGATCACCTTCGAGAGGGCTGCGCTGCTCTATTCGGACGACGCGCAGTCGAAGATGAACGGCGGCATCGTCTCGAACCACGACATCCTGGAGCGTTTCAACGCCTTCGACGCCAAGCTGACCGTCACGAAATTCCTCAAGGAGGACTTCGGCCGTTTCAAGAGCCTCGATGACTACAACGCCCTGAACCGGCTCAAACCCGGCGAGATTTCGGAGGCCTACCTCACCGAAGACATGCTCGGCAACCAGATGGCCAAGATCGTCAAGCTGGTCGAGGTGATCCCCACGCATACGGCTTCGCTCAACGAGGACTACCTGCGGCTCGAAGAGATGGCCTTGCAGGACAAGCAGGAGCGGGTCTTCAAGGAGTGGCTTTCGAAGAAGATCGACGGCATGTACGTCTACATCTCGCCCGAATTCCGCAACGGGGAGTTCGAGAACAAACACTGGGTGAAATAGGCCGTGCGCAGGCTCTTGTCCATAGCCGTAGTGGTGCTGGCCGCCGCCGTGGTCGCGGCGCGCAGCGGCATGCAGGCGCCGGAGCCGGAGGGCGAGAAAAAGCTCATCGACCTCAAGTCGGACCTGATGGGCCCCATCGCCCCGGGCGATTCGGTGGTTTTCCTGGTGGGGAACTTCGCCGCACAGCACAACGGCGCCGTCATCACGTGCGACTCGGCCGTGCGTTACTCGGACATGCGCATCGAGTTCTTCGGCAACGTGCTCATCAACAAGAATACGACCTACATTTACGGTGACCGGGCCGAGTACGACGGCGAGCTGAACGAGGCGCGAGTCTACTCCGACATCGTCAAGGTCGTCGACGGCGACGCCACGCTCTACACCTATAAATTCCTGTTCAACACGAAGAAGAACATCGGCGAATTCGCCGACGGCGGGGTGATGCTCAACCGCGAGAACCTGCTCGAATCGGTCCGCGGCTACTACTATGCCGACACGAAGGAGCTGATCGCCGTCGACCGCGTCGAAATGCGCAACGACGAATACGAACTCAAGGGCGATTCGGTGGTTTACAACATGGCTACCGACAACGCCTTTTTCTTCGACCGCACCAACATCTGGAACAAGGACGGCGACTACCTCTATGCCGACCGCGGTTCCTACGACAAGGCCGATACGCTCTACATCGTGACGCGCAACGGCTATATCCTGACCGAAAAGCAGGAGATCTGGAGCGACAGCCTCCATTACTACCGCGCCGAGGACCATGTGATCCTGCGGCGTGATTTGCAGCTGGACGACGCCGAACACAAGGTGATCGCCTTCGGCGACTATGGCGAGTACTGGAAGGAGCCGGGAAATGCGTTCCTCACGCGCCGGCCCGCGGTGGTGAGTTACGACCTTTCGCAGGGCGACTCGCTTTTCATGCGCGCCGATTCGATGTACCTCTTCACGATCAATGAAAACGCACTGCGCCGGGCCGCCGCTGCGGCCAAAGCCGATTCGCTGGCGCGTCTGAAAACCGATTCCGCCCTTCTCGGGACGCCGCACCACCCGGCCGGGGAGCTTCCCGAAGGCCGTCCTGCGGCGGATTCGCTCGGAAGTCCCCGCGTTCCGGCCGTCGGTCCCGGTTCGCCGGAAGACGCCGCAGGGCCGGATTCGCTGGCCCGGTGGGAGGTCCCCGATTCGCTGCTGGGCGTTTCCGTCCCGGATTCGCTGGCCGTTCCGGCCGTCGATCCGCTCGACACGCTGGTCGGCGATGCCCGGAAAGCCTACCTCAAGGAGCAGGCCGCCAAGTTGAAGGCGGCCCAAAAAGCCGCTGCCGCCAAGGCCCGGAAGGAAAAACTGGAGGAGATCGCCAAAAAACGCCAGGATAAGACGACGGCCAAACTGCTGGCGCAGAAGGAGCGGGAGGAGCGGCGCCTCGCTGCGCGCAAACTCAAGGCCGAGTCGAAACTCCGCGCCCGTCAGGCCCGCGCCGCCCGCAAAGGCAAGGTGATTCCGGTCGATTCCACGGCCCTGCGCGAGATCGACTCGCTGATCGCCCGCAACGACCGGGAGATGGATTCGCTGCTGTTGCAGATGGCCGATTCGCTGGCCGCCGACTCGCTGGCGATGCGGATTCCGGCCGACTCGGTCGATTCGCTCACCGACTCCGCCGACTCGGTTTACCGCCTGATGAAGGGTTTCCGCAATGTGCGCATTTTCCGTTCCGATTTCCAGGCCGTATGCGACTCGATGACGGCCATCAGCACCGATTCGACGATCCACCTCTACATCAATCCCGTGCTGTGGAACCAGGGTAACCAGATCACCTCCGACGTGATGGACATATTCACCGAGAACCAGCAGATCACGCGCGCCGAGTTCATCGGTACTCCGATGATGGTCTCCCAGCTCGACACGGTCCATTACAACCAGGTGGCGGGCAAGCAGATGACGGCGTGGTTCCGCGACAATCAGATCTACCGCAACGACGTGAACGGCAATGCCCAGACGATCTACTACATGCAGGACGGCGAGCCGCCCCAGATCACGGGCATGGGCGTCATCGAGAGCGGCGACTGTTCGTTCTATATCGAGGACAAACAGGTCGTGACGATCGTCTACCGCAAGGACCCCGACTGGAACATCTATCCGATGGACAAGATTCCCGCCGATCAGGAGCTTTACCTCAAGGGGTTCAAGTGGGAGGGCGCGCGGCGTCCGACGCAGGGGGCGGTTTTCGACCGCAGGGTCCGGCCCTCGCAGCGCGAGGAGAAGTCGCATCTCGCACATCCGGATTTCCCGCTTCTGAAAGCCCTCGAGGAGCGCAAGAAGCAGCTGATCGAGGAGCGCCGCTGGGCCGACCGCAACGATCAGGTCGATGCCGCCACCGTGGAGTGGATGCGGGCGCTGGGCTTCGAGGTGGGCCAGCCTCGGGAATCGGGACCCAAGCTCTGAAAAATTGGAAAAAGGTGAAAAGACGCAAAAACTTTTCACCTTTTTTGTGCTATTTTTGCAGCCGGTTAGCCGTTAATGTCTGTTTTCCCATGAAGAAAAGTCTGATCGCCCTGGCATTCGGGACGTTGGCGCTCGGTATGGCGGAGTTCGTGATGATGGGCATTCTGCCCGACATCGCCCGCAGCCTCGGCGTCTCGATCCCCGAAGCGGGGCACCTGATCTCCGCCTATGCGCTGGGCGTCTGCTTCGGGGCGCCCCTCACGGTGCTGGTGGCCCGCACGCGGCCGCTGAAACACATCCTGCTGGCCCTCACGGGCCTGATCATTCTCGGCAACGCCTGTGCGGCGCTTTCGCCGAACTACTGGACCCTGCTGGCCATGCGTTTCGTCTCGGGACTTCCCCACGGGGCCTTCTTCGGCGTGGGGTCGATCGTCGCCGAGCGCGTCGCCGACAAGGGCCGGCGGGCCGAGGCCGTGTCGATCATGGTCGTGGGCATGACCGTCGCCAACCTCTTCGGCGTGCCGCTGGGAACCTATATCAGCGGCGTCGTGACGTGGCGCGCCACGTTCGGGATCGTCGCCGTGTGGGGAGCCGTGGCCATGCTGCTCGTGAAATTGTGGGTTCCGGCTCTGCCCGCGCTGCCCGATACGGGGATGAAGGGGCAGTTCCGGTTTCTGAAAAGCGCCGCTCCGTGGCTGGTGCTGGCGTCGGTGATGCTGGGCAACGGCGGCATCTTCTGTTGGTACAGCTACGTCAGCCCGCTGATGGTCCACACCTCGGGGTTCCGTTCCGAGGACCTGACGCTGATCGTCATGCTGGCCGGTTTCGGCATGTTTGCGGGCAATATCGTCGGCGGTCACTATGCCGACCGGTTCACGCCCGAGCGGGTTGTGCGTTTCACGCTCGGCACGGCCTGTCTGGCGCTCGTCGGCATCTTCTTCGGGGCGCATGTCCGCTATCTTTCGCTGGCGCTGATGTGTCTGACTACGGCCTGCCTCTTCTGCGTATCGTCGCCCCAGCAACTGCTGATCCTCGAAAATTCGCGCGGCGGCGAGATGCTCGGCGCGGCGCTCGTGCAGGTGGCTTTCAACCTGGGCAACGCCCTGGGGGCCTACGTCGGCGGCCTGCCGATCGGGCACGGGCTTGGCTATGAATATACGGCGCTTCCCGGCGCGGCTTTCGTGCTGCTGGGGATGACGGCCGCCATGATCTACATCCGTAAATATCCCCGGCATGAACAGCGATAACAGCGAAGAGATCTTTCCCGTGGTCGACGCGGCGGGGAACGTCGTCGGCAAAGCCATGCGCGGCGAGTGCCACGGCGGGTCGATGCTCCTGCACCCGGTGGTGCACCTCCATGTTTTCAATTCGCGCGGCGAACTCTATTTGCAGAAACGCCCCGCCTGGAAGGACATTCAGCCCGGACGGTGGGACACGGCCGTGGGCGGCCATGTGGACTATGGCGAGACGATCGCCGAAGCCCTGCGGCGCGAGGTGCGCGAGGAGCTGGGCATCACGGATTTCGTGCCCGGGGCGGTTGCGGTCTATCCGTTCCGCTCGGAACGCGAATACGAACTGGTCCATGTCTTCCGCACGGTCTACGACGGCGAGGTCCGTCCGAGCGGGGAGCTTGACGGCGGGCGTTTCTGGTCCCCGGACGAAATCCGCGAAAACCTCGGACAGGGTGTTTTCACACCCAACTTCGAAGGCGAGGCCGGATTGATTCTCGGGTGATTCCGTTGTCCGCGCCGGCGTCGTTTCCGGTTTTTCGGCCGCCGCTGCGGTTGAGGCCCGAAAGTTGATGCGGGTACGGGTATGCAGACACTTCTGAAACGTTGGACGCACGCCCTGCTCGAATGGCTGGGCCTGACTTCGGCCACCGGCGATGCGCTCGACCGCTGGGCGGCTTTCGTGCTCGTGGTGCTGGCCGCCGTGGTTTTCGACCTGCTGCTGCAACTGGGCATCGTACACGGGGTGCGGAAACTCGTGGAGCGCACCCGGGCCAAGTGGGACGACACGCTTTTCAGCGTTCCGGTTCTCCGGCGCATGTGCCATATTTTGAGCGCCATTCTGCTGGCCGTCGTGCTCCCGGTGGTCTTCGAGGAGAAATCCACCGGGCGCGTCATCGTCCTGCGGTTCATGGAGGCCTATATCGTCTTTTCGGTTTTCCGCTTCGTCAACGCCCTGCTCTATGCTGCCTTCCACATCGCTGCGGCGCGTCCCGCCTGGCAGAACAAACCCATCAAGGGCCTGCGGCAGACGGCGCAGGGCATTGCGCTGCTGATCTGCACGATTCTGATTGTTTCGATCCTGCTCGACAAGTCGCCCGCCATCCTGCTGACGGGACTGGGCGCCTCGGCGGCCGTGCTGATGCTGATTTTCCGTGACAGCATCCTCGGCTTCGTTTCGGGCATTCAGCTCGCGGCCAACGACATGCTCAAGGTCGGAGACTGGATTTCGATCCCCAAGTACGGGGCCGACGGCAACGTCGAGGAGGTGTCGCTCACGACGGTCAAGATCCGCAATTGGGACAACACGCTCGTCATGCTGCCGCCCTACCTGCTGACGACCGATTCGTTCACCAACTGGCACGCCATGCAGCTTTCGGGCGGGCGGCGCGTGATGCGCTCCGTGGCGATCGACATGACGAGCGTGCGTTTCTGCACCCCCGAGATGCTGGACCACTACCGTACGATCGACCTGATCCGCGACTACGTCGATCAGACCGAACGCCGCGTCGAGGAGTACAACACCGCGCACGGCATCGGCTCCGGGGAACGGCGGATCAACGGCCTGCATCAGACCAACCTCGGGGTTTTCCGGGCCTATCTGGTCCGCTACCTTCGGAACGAGGTTCCGGTGAACAAGGATATGACGCTGATGGTGCGGCAGTTGCAGCCCACCGAAACGGGACTTCCGATGCAGCTCTATTTCTTTACCGATACGGTCGTGTGGGTGGATTACGAGGGGATTCAGTCGGATGTCTTCGATCATGTGCTGGCCGTGATTCCCGAATTCGGGTTGCGGGCCTTTCAGAATCCGTCGGGGGAGGACGTCGCCTCGCTGCGCAATGCCTTTTTTCCAAACGCGCAGACACCCTCGCAGACACCCCCGCAGACACCCTCGCAGACACCCCCGCAGGCGTCACCGCAGGCCTCCTCACAGGCCGCCCCGCAAAATGCGCCGCCCCTGCATGCATCCCGGCCGGCCGCCCCGCAAAGGCCGCAGGCAGAACAGCCCGCCCCGGAGGAGGCTAAAGCACCAGCATCAGCATCACCTGAATGATGATCACGCGCAGGAACATGCACACGGGATAGACCGTGGCGTAGGATACGGAGGGGTTGTCGCCTTCGATCGTGTCGTTCACGTAGTTGAGCGCCATCGGGTTGGCCATGCTGCCGCACAGCAGCCCCGAGACCGATCCGAAGTCGACCTTCAGCACCCGCAGGGCGAACAGCCCCACCAGCACCACCGGCACGAACGTCAGAGCGAATCCGATGCCGAGCCACAAGGCCCCCTCGGGGCGCATGACGGTCTCGAAGAAGTGGGTTCCGGCATCCAGCCCGAGGCATGCGAGGTACATCGAAAGGCCCAGTGCGCGCAGCATCAGGTTGGCGCTCTGGGTGGTGTAGGTGATCATGTGGAGCCGGGGGCCGAACGTGCCGATCAGGATGCCGACGATGATCGGGCCGCCTGCGAGTCCCAGTTTCACGGGAATCGAAATCCCGGGGATCGCCACGGGAATGCTTCCCAGCGTGAGGCCGAGGATCAGGCCGATGAACACCGCCGCGAGGTTGGGTTCGTTGAGGCTCTTGACGGCGTTGCCGAGGATTTTCTCGACGTTGCGGATCGCCTCCGCTTCGCCCACCACGGTCAGACGGTCGCCCAGCTGCAAACGCAGGTCGGGGGTGGCCAGCAGTTGCACGCCCGAGCGGTACACGCGGCTGATGTTGATGCCGTAGGTGTTCCGCAGGCGCAATTGCGAGAGTTTCTTGCCGTTGATTTCGGGGCGTGTCACGAGGATGCGCTGCGAGATGAGCTGGCTGTCGACGGAGTTCCAGTCGATGTTTTCCGTGTTCCAGTCCTTGGTCTCCTGCTCGCCGAAGATCAGCCGCAGGGCGTCGGCCTCGCCGGGCGTGGTGATGACCAGGATCAGGTCGTTCTCCTGTAGGGTTTTGTCCGAGGTGGGGATCGAAACCCGCCCGTCGCGCCACAGGCGCGAAATGACGAAATGGTGGTGGCTCTGCGTCGCGATTTCGTGGACGCTCTTGCCGAAGACCGCGGGATTGGTGAGGTGGTAGCTGGCAATGAAGACGTTCTTGCGGTGTTCGGCGTCGGGTCCCGGCATGTCGCAGGGACGCACGAAGAGCTTGCGCAGGAAGACCACGGCCAGAATTACGCCTACGACGCCCAGCGGGTAGGCCACGGCGCAGCTCAACGCCGCTCCGTTGGCGTCGATGCCCATTTGTTGCAGCGTCTGCTGCGCGGCGCCCAGCGCCGGGGTGTTGGTCGTCGCGCCGCACAGAATGCCCGACATGTCGGGCATCGAGACTCCGAAGGCGTAGCTCATCGCCATGGCCAGGGCCGTTCCGAGCAGCACGATGGCGATGGCGGGCGAGACGAGCCGCAGTCCGTCGGCGCGCATCGAACTGAAGAAGCCCGGCCCCACCTGAAGGCCGAGGGCGTAGACGAAGATCACCAGTCCGAAACTCTCGGCATAGGTCAGCATCGCCGGGTCGAGCGAAAGCCCGAAATGCCCGGCCAGAATGCCCACGAAGAAGATGAAGGCCGTTCCGAGCGAGATTCCGAAAAAGCGGATCTTTCCCAGTCCGATACCGATCGTCGAGATGAGCGAAACCACCACGACGGCCTGCAAAGCCGAGTGCTCGACGAACAATTCTTTAAGCCATTCCATTCCTTCAACTGTTGAAACCGTTGCAAAAGTAGGTCAAATTTTCCGGATTGCCGCTTTTTTGCAGAACGAAAAGTGGTCCGTATGCGTCCGGGCGTATTATTTTGCCTTTTCGGGGTATGACATTTTGGTCGAGCCTTATTACAAAAACGCTCTACCTATTGTGGGTTGGGATAATTTGTCTACTTTTGTATTGCTGGGATAAACACAGATCATCAGTGACGCACGAAGGACTTTTCTGCCGGAGAAGGTCCGGGATCCAATCCGGCAGCCGCCCGGATTATTCAGGAACTTGATGTTCCGGGTAGCAGCGAGGGTGACCGTTTTAGGTCACCCTTTTTGTTTGAATTCGTTTATCAGAATCTCCCGTTTTCAGAGTTGCAACGGCTTCCCGCGGTGGAAATCGGGAATCTTCGACGGAAAACGAACTCGTATTTGGCCTGCACGGTTTGGGTGACGGCGAGTTGCTGGCTGCGCACGGCGAGCTGCGCCTTGCTGATGTCGTTGCGCGCGGCCCGGCGGTTGAAGATCGGGTTGTCGAGCGGGACGCCGGCGTATTCGCGGCTGTTATGGCGCATCTGTGTCCCGGACGGCCACCGCGTGTTCCGAGCCTTCGGGCCGCAGCCGCTTCGCGGGGGCGGTTCCCGGTTCCCCGGGCGCATGACGGATCACGCCGGTCGTGCGGCGGCCGTCGGGGGCGAAAAAGAGGTGATTGCGGAATATCTGCCTATCGGTAAAAAGGCCCGCCCGGTCTTTTCGGGGACCGGGCGGGGGTTTATGCTTTGAGGCGCAGGAACGAATAGCCGAAGCGTTCGGCTGCGGCGCGTTCCAGCTCCTCGCGGACCGAGGGGTGCGCCACGGCTATCAGCGCCCGGGCGCGTTCTGCGAGGTTGCGGCCCCGCAGGTGCGCCACGCCGTATTCGGTGACGACGTGCTGGACCATGTGGCGCGTCGTGACGACGCCCGCGCCGGGCGACAGCAGCGCCCTGATCTTCGATTCGCCCTTGGGTGTGGTCGAGGGGATGGCGATGAAGGTCTTGCCGCCTTCGGACAGCGCCCCGCCGTACATGAAATCGTGCTGGCCGCCCACGCCCGAGATGATGCGCATTCCGACCGAGTCGGCGCACACCTGCCCCGTGAGGTCCACCTCCACGGCCGAATTGATGGCCATGACCTTCGGGTTTTGCCGGATGCGGAACGGGTCGTTGGTCCATGCCACGTCCTTCATCACGAGGTCTTTGCGGTAGTCCATGTAGTCGTACAGCCGGCGCGAGCCGAGGGCCAGCGAGGCCACCGTCACGCCGGGCATCACCGCTTTCTGCGAGTTGTCGATCACGCCGCTTTCCAGCAGCGGCAGCACGCCGTCGGTCATCGCCTCGGTGTGCAGTCCCAGATGCCGGTGGCCGCCGAGGGCCGCCAGTACGGCGTTCGGAATGCCGCCCACGCCGATCTGCAACGTCGCCCCGTCGGGAATCAGTTCGGCGATGTAGCTGCCGATTTTCCGTTCCGTTTCGCTCGGCACGGCCGTCGGGACCTCCACCAGCGGAGAATCGACCTCCACGGCCGCCGCCAGGCGCGAGGTGTGGATCACGGCGTCGCCGTAGGAGTAGGGCATCGCCCGGTTGACCTGCGCGATGATGGTCTTGGCGCACTCCACGGCGGAAACCGCCAGATCGGCCGAGACGCCGAACGAGCAGTAGCCTTCGGCGTCGGGCGGCGAGACGTTGATGAGTGCGACGTCGAGAGGCAGCGTGCCGTCGCGGAACAGCGCGGGGATTTCGCCCAGGAAGGCCGGAATGGTCTGTCCGTAGCCGTCGGCCAGCCACCTGCGGATGTTGTTGGCGACGAACAGGCTGTTGACGAGGAACGACTCCTTGTATTCGGGGCGGCAGTAGGGGGCGTCGAAGGCTCCCACGGCGAAGGCCGAATAGACCGTCACATGCTCCAGTTCGCCGCCCCGTTCGGCCATTGCGGCCACGAGCGCTTCGGGGATCGAGGTGCTGCCCTGAATGTAGACGCTGTCGTTGGATCGGATGAGTTTTACCGCCTCCGCGGCAGTCGTGTAGTGCATGTTGTCAGCGGTTATTTTCTGCAAAAGCGGTTAAACGTTCTTCGAGCATTTCGAACTGTTCGGGGCGGTTCATCTGCGAGACGCAGACGCGGATGCCGCTCTGGCGGCTGCCGGTCGAGGTGAGCGAGATGGCGCAGATGCCGTAGAGCAGCAGCTCGCTCAACAGTTCGGCGCTGGTCATCGCGCCGTAGCCGACCGTGTAGAAGAATCCGTCGCTGACCGGCTCGTCGCGGTCCTTGTCGTAGACGATGCGGAATCCGTGGCGGAGGAACGTCTCCTTGGTCAGCCGGGCGCGCCGGGCGTACTCCGAGGCTTCGCCCACGAAGTCCAGTTCGCCGTCGGCCGCCGCGCGGAACATTGCCGCTAGGGCGTGCTGCGCCGAATGGCTCGTGCCGGATGAGGCCGCATAGAGAAAGACCAGTACGTAGGCGTCGCCCAGCCGTCCGATGTTGTAACGCCGGCGCAGGGCGGGGTACTCGCGGCGGAAAAGCGCATCGGAGATCGCCGCCACGGCGATTCGCTGCCCGGCGTAGCTGAATATCTTCGACCCGGAGACCAGCAGGATGTAATTGTCCGTGTAGCGGGCCACCGAAGCCTGGTAGGGGGCTTCGAAAGGCCGTCCCAACGGTTTGCGGAAATCCATGCAGAGGTAGGCGAGGTCCTCGATGACGATGGCGTCGTACCGCGTGGCCAGCTCGCCGATCGTGCGCAGCTCGTCCTCCGTGAGGCAGATCCACGCCGGGTTGTTGGGGTTCGAGTAGACGATGGCCGCCACGTCGCCTGCGGCGAGGACGCTCTCGATCTTCGGCCCCAGCTTTTCGCCCCTGTAATCGTAGATGTCGAACGACTCCGAGGGAATGCCGAGAATGCGTACCTGACTGCGCTGCACGGGGAATCCGGGGTCGATGAAGAGGATTTTGCGCCGCTGCGGGTCGAGCTGCGAGCAGAGCAGGAATGTGGTGAAGCTGCCCTGCATCGACCCGACGGTGGGGATGCAGCCCCGGGGGTCCACCTCCACGTCGAGGAAGGCTTTCAGGAAGCGCGACGCCTGCGTTTTGAGTTCCGGAATGCCGAACATGTTGGGATACTGCGACGCGACGCCCGCCTGCAGGGCCGCGCATTCGGCCTCGACGCCCGCCCGTTCGGGCGGCAGCCCCGGCACGCCCATTTCGAGGTGGAGGAACTCCACGCCCGTGTCGCGCTCCATCGTGCGGGCGATGTCGCCCGACTGGCGGATCGTGGCCTGCGCGATGTCGGCTATGTCCATCCGCTCCAGTGCGGAGCGCAGGCAGGACCTGTCGAACGGTATTTTCATGGCTTTGCCTGTTTTTGGGCCGCTTCGTAGCCGGCGCGGAACGCCGCGAGATTCGTTTCGACGACCTGCCCGCCCTTGCGGGCGAAGATGGCGCGGATGCCGGACTCCAGTTTCGCGGCGTCGATTCCGAGCAGCGGCGCGGCGGCTCCCAGCAGCGCCATGTTGGCCGAGCGGGGCGCCATGGCGGCTTTGGCGACGGCGTCGGCGTCGAGGACTACGGCGAGCGGGAGTTTTTCCAGTTCGCGCCGCAGGGCCTCGCCCTCCGGGTAGTTCGGGATGTTGATCAGCGGCGTGATGCCGGTGATTACCCATCCGTCGTCGGCGAGCCACGGCAGGTAGCGCAGCGCCTCCATCGGCTCCATCGAGACGATGAGATCGGCCGCGCCGCGCGGGATGAGATCCGAACGGATGGCCGACGACGAGATGCGCAGGTTCGACTGCACGTCGCCGCCGCGCTGGCTCATGCCGTGGACCTCGGCCTGCTTGATGTGAAGCCCGTCTTCGAGGGCGGCCCGTCCGATGACGGCGGCGATCGAGAGGATTCCCTGGCCTCCTACGCCCGAGAGTATGATGTCGCGTTTCATAAGCCTTTACTTTTTAGCAGCGTTGTGTCGCTTTGCGGTCTGGATACATTCTCTTCGCGGGATGATCACCGAGACGCCCCGGTGGGCGATCTCCTCGCGGATCACGGCCTTCATCTCCTCGCGGTTCTTGGGCAGGGGCACGACCGTGCGGATATGTGCGGGATCGACGCCGATGCCGGCGCAGATCTGTTCCAGACGGCCCGTTCCGGCCGAATCCTGCCCGCCGGTCATGCCCGTCGTGAGGTTGTCCGAGATGATGACCGTGATGTCCGCGCGCTCGTTCACGGCGTCCAGCAGGCCCGTCATGCCCGAATGGGTGAAGGTCGAGTCGCCGATCACGGCCACCGAAGGGTGCTGTCCGGCGTCGGCGGCGCCTTTGGCCATGGTGATCGAGGCCCCCATGTCGACGCATGTGTCGATGGCGTGCAGCGGCGCCAGCCACCCCAGCGTGTAGCAGCCGATGTCGCTGAAAACCTTGCCCGCGGGGTATTCCTCGCGGATCACCTCCGTCAGGGCCGTGTACATGTCGCGGTGTCCGCATCCCTGGCAGAGCGCGGGCGGGCGGGGTACGACGATTCCGCTTGCGGCGTGCGTCCGGCGGGGCGCCATGCCGAGGGCCGCGCGCACGCTGTCGGGCGTCAGCTCCCCGGTGCGGGGCAGTTCGCCGGTCAGGCGTCCGCGGATCGCCACGGGATTGGGCAGCACGCCCCGGACGATCTCTTCCACGACGGGCTGGCCCTCTTCGAGGATCAGCAGCGTGCCGCACTCGGCGGCGATACGGCGCACCAGCGTGCGGGGCAGCGGGTACTGCGCGATTTTCAGCACCGGGTGCGGACATCCGTCGGGGTAGTTCTCCATCAGGTAGTTGTGTGCGATGCCGCAGGCGACGATGCCCAGCCGTTTGTCCGGACCCTCCGTATAGGCGTTGAACGGGCTGACGGCGGACTCCTCTTCCAGCCGGGCGTAATCCTCCAGCAGCGTTTGGTATCGCACGCGCGAGTTTCCCGGCATCAGCACCCACTGGCGGGGCTGTTCGGGATGGCTCAACGGGTTTTCGGCGCGCGCCTCGCCCGTCTCGACGACGGCCCGCGAATGGGCCATGCGGGTCGTCAGGCGCATCAGCACCGGAATTCGGAACCGCTCCGAGAGGTCGAAGGCGGCCTTCGCCATGTCGTATGCCTCCTGCTGGTCCGCAGGCTCGAAGGTCGGCATGAGGGCGAATTTCCCGTAGAAGCGCGAATCCTGTTCGTTCTGCGACGAGTGCATCGAGGGGTCGTCGGCTGCCACGACCACCAGTCCGCCGTTGGCTCCGGTCATCGCCGAGTTGACGAAGGCGTCGGCCGCCACGTTCAGCCCCACGTGTTTCATGCAGACCAGCGCGCGCTTGCCGGCGAACGACATGCCGAGCGCCTCCTCCATGGCCGTCTTTTCGTTCGACGACCACGTGCGGTGCACGTTGCGCTGCGCAGCCAGGGGATGCTGCTGGATGTATTCCGTGATTTCGGTCGAGGGTGTGCCCGGATAGGCATAGACACCCGACAGTCCCGCGTGGAGCGCCCCCAGTGCGAGGGCTTCGTCTCCGAGTAAGAGTTCTCGTTTTGCCATGAGCTTACGGTCTGGTTCACTTTTTACAAATTTAGGAAAATTTAATTAAAATCCAATATTTGGCGATAATTTATCAGACATTCGGCTGGAATCGGAAAAAAATATAGGTCTCGACCCGGTTTCTGGTTGAAAAATGTAAAATGCGCTCCGGGACGCCGTGCGGCCCGTATCCGGCCTTTCGGCTTTTCCCGGAGGCGGGGACTTTGCGGAGCGGAATCTGCGGGGCGTTCATGAAATCGCCGGAATTGTTTGGTTTGATTGGTTTTTTTGCGATCTTTGTGCTGCAAAAGAATAACCCATGAACAACTCGCCGAACATCAAACAGGTGGAAACCGTCCTGAAATACATCAAGAATGAGCTTTATTCCGGACGTTTGCAGCCGGGCGAACGCCTCCCGGCCGAGCGGCGGCTGGCCGACATGTTGGGCGTCGGCCGCGCCCATGTGCGTGCGGCGTTTCAGAAACTCGAATTTTACGGCATCGTCCAGACCTTTCCCCAGAGCGGCACGGTGGTCGCCCAGGAGAAGATGCAGGTGCTCGAACGCATGATCACCGACGCGCTCCAGATCAGACAGTACGACTTCGCGTCGCTGGTCTACGTGCGTGTGCTGCTCGAAATCGAGGCCATCAAGCTCTGCGCCCGCAACCGTACGGCGGAGGATCTGGAGAACATCGAACGGGCGCTGGAGGAGTGCGAGGCGAAATTCTATACCGAGGAGCGTGTTTCGAAGGACTTCGCCTACCACCAGGCGCTGGCCCGCGGGGCGCACAATCCGGTGATCGCGTCGATGCTGCTGGTCATCACGCCCGACGTGCTGCGTTATTACCAGCGTTACCGTGTCTGCACGGTTCCGCAGGAGGAGGTCTATTTCGAGCATCGCGAACTGCTGCGCTGCGTCCGCGAGAAGGACGAGGAGGGGGCCGTCGCGATGCAGCGCCGCCACCTCAAGTCGTTGAGCGAATTCGCTGCGGCCTTCAACGACGAGAACCATTTTCTCGAATAGCGCTCCTGCCGTCCCGAAACGACAAACGGCTGTCCCCGGAAGGACAGCCGTTGCTGTGTTTGGTTGCGTCACGTGCTACCCGCAGAGCCAGTCGCGCAGGATTTCGGGTGTTTCTACCTCCCGGCAGCTGACCGAAGCGAGCAGTTCGCGTCCTTGTTGCGTGAGTGAGTAGTACATCTGGCGCCGGTCCTCGTTGCAGAGTTCGCGGGTCACCAGTCCTTTCTGTTCCACCGAGCGGAGCACTTTCGAGGTGTTCGACGGCGTGAGTCCCAGCAGTTCTCCCAGCTCTCCCGGGCAGAGACGCCCGGTTTTCGAGAGGCTGCACAGCGTCATGCCCTCGTTCAGGCAGATGCCGTAGCGTTTTTCGAACGCGCTTTCGAACTGGTGCACGGCGCGCTGAAGGTCGCGGATCTTACAAAGTTTGTCCATGTTCCTTCGCTTTATATACCGCCTGCATGCCGCAGCGTTTCACGCATTTGCCGCATTCGATGCATTTCCCGGGGTCGATCCGCGGAAGGGAGTTCCCCTCCTGCGAGATCGCGCCCGCGGGGCAGATCGGGATCAGCGGGCAACGGTGGTTCTGCGGGCATAGCAGGGCGTCGACCGTCAGCGCCATTATTTACCCAGCATCACTTTGTCGATGGCCTCCTTGAGCGAAGCCTTGGGCAGGGCGCCCTGGGCCATCTGGGGTTTGCCTTCCATCGGGATGAACAGCAGCGTGGGGATCGAGCGGATGCCGAACGCCGCGGCAAGCTCCTGCTCCTCCTCGGTGTTGATCTTGTAGATGTAGATCCGGTCCCCGTATTCGGCGGCCAGTTCTTCGAGCACCGGTGCGAGGGCCTTGCAGGGACCGCACCACGAGGCGTAGAAGTCGATCAGGGCGGGTTTGTCACCGAGGTATTTCCACTCCTCGGGATTTTTTTCATAGTCGGCGACCTTCTTCAGAAAGTCGGCTTTGGTCAATGCGATCGTTTTCATATTCTTTGCGTTTTTGTTGTTTGTCTGTGCCTGGCTTCCGGCGGCGAAGGCCAGCAGCGCGAAAGCGGTTATGAGCAGTTTTTTCATCTTGTTTTTTATTGTTCTCTATCAATAACGATGCAAAGATAGAATTTATTTTCCGATAAAACAAATTTCCAATGGAAAATATTGTGATCTAATGATTCACTGATTTGAAAACGGCGGGTTTCGCCCGCGGGAATTTTATGTACTTTTGATGTCAACCGACACACGCAGCGCGAGCAGAGACCGCTTGCGGGCTATGCCGTGCCAGAAGGAGGAAAACGAGCGTAGCGAAGTTAAAAGCGCCAGAACCATCCGCATGTCGTTCTTTGCGGGAGTCTTCTCCGTCCCGTGCTGAGCGGGCGCAGTAAGATCAGGCCTTCACGGCGCAAAAACACGCGCCGTAAAGGCTGTGGCGGCTCGGCAAACAGCACGTATCTGCCTTCGCCTGCGGACGCCTTTGCCAGCCTCCCGCTCCGGGCACGCAGGCTGTCGGTTGTTCTTGTTCCGCTCCAAGCGATAATGCGCCTGTTTTATGAATGTTCGCGCAGTCCCCTAAAACCCGCCTCTTAGGCGGGCGAACGTTAGACGGGACGAAGTCGGCGAAGGCATCTGTCGGAGAGTTTTTGGTACTTTTTGCGGTCAAAAAGTACATAAGCTTCCGCGGGCCGAGACCGCGGTTAACCGCCGACCAAAAAGCGGCAAAGAACAGCCGGCGAAGCGTGCGAAATGTTTTGATGGCGAAGGAATGCGAACTCTCGCGGATTATTCCAGGTAGACCATCACGTTGCCGCTGATCTGCTGCAACGAGATTTCGCACAGTTTGGTGTTGTACTGCGCCGTGAGGATGCGCTCCTCGGCGTCCAGCAGGCTCTTCTGCGCCTCGCGCATCTCGATGCCCGGCAGGTCGCCCAGCAGGTAGCGTTCCATGGCGATTTCGTAATTCTCCTTGGCGGCGATCAGGTTCTCCTCCTCGAGCAGGATCACTTCGAGGTTGTTGCGGTAAGCCTGCCAGAAATTCGACAGGTCGGCGCGCAGCGACTGTTCCAGCCGTTGCTGCGTCAGCTGCGCGTTCTCGACGCCGATGCGGGCGTTGCGCTGTTCGCGGCGGCGGTTGCCGTCGAAGATCGTGAAGCCCACCTTCACCCCGGCGTTCAGCCCGAGCGTTCCCCGCGAAAGGTTCCCTCCCGTGCCGTAGCGGTTGTAGGTGTATCCGTAGCCCGTCGTGAGGTTCACATAGGGATAGTTCCGGGCCAGAACGGTCTTCAGGTCCAGTTCGGCCAGCGAACTGTTGTGCTCGGCCATCAGCAGCGAGGCGTTCGCCGAAAGGGTTTTGGCCAGCAGGTCGTTCCAGTCGAGCGTGGCGTTGACCCGGATCACCGAGTCGGGGATGCTGAACCTCTCGTCGAGGTTCTCGTTGGCCAGCAGTTCGTTGATGCGGATGCGCGAGGCGGTCACCAGTTCGTGCTGGGACATGTATTTCGAACTGTCGGCGTTGAAGTCGACGCGGGCTTGCAGCAGGTCGAGGCGCGAGAAGTTGCCCACCTGGACGCGCGCTTCGGTGATGCGCAGCCGCTCGCGCGAAAGCGAGACCGCATAGCGGAAGTTCTCCAGGCGCAGCGTCTGCTGGATGTAGTTGTAATATTCGGCCGTTAGGCTGGCCATGAAGTCCTCGATGGTGATGCGCGTCTTCAGCGCGCCCATCTGCTGCATCTCCTTCAGGCGTTTGTAGTTGGTGCGGATGCGCAGTCCGTCGAACAGCGTCCAGTTCACCGCCAGCCCGACGTTGGCCGTCTGGTCGTAGACGCCGGTCTCGGTCGTGGCGTCCCCGTTGCGCGGGGTGACGGTGCGGTCGTTGTCCAGCGTGCCCGTGTACCCGGCCGAGAGGTCGACCGTGGGGAGCATCCCGGCGTTTCCCGCCGTGGCGTTGTTGTCGCTGACGCGCTCTTCGTTGCGCACGATGCGCACGTCGTAATTCTGTTCAAGCCCGATCTCCAGACATTTGCGCAGGGTCAGCGGAGCGGACGCCTCCCGGGCCGGCGGCGCCTCCTGCGCTCCGGCGGCGCTGCCGATTCCCAGCAGCAGGGCCGCTAAAAATGCTATTTTCATGCGTCGTTGTGTTTCGATTTCTTGATTCGGTTCGTCGATACGTAGCTGTAAATGGCCGGAACGATGTAGAGCGTCAGCAGCGTCGAGACCACCATGCCGCCCACCACGGCGATACCCATGGCGATACGTCCGTTGGCGCCTTCCCCCGTGGCGACGGTCAGCGGCAGCAGGCCCAGGATGGTCGAGGCCGAGGTCATCAGGATCGGGCGCAGGCGTTGCAGCGAGGCCTCCTCGATGGCTCGCATCTTGTCCAGCCCGGCCTCCTGTTTCTGGTTGGCGAACTCGACGATCAGAATGCCGTTCTTGGCCACCAGTCCGATCAGCATGATGATGCCGATCTGGCTGAAGATGTTCATCGTCTGGTCCGCGCCCCACATGAAGACCAGCGCGCCGGCGATGGCCAGCGGCACGGTGAGCATGATCACCAGCGGGTCCTTGAAGCTCTCGAACTGCGCGGCGAGGATCAGGTAGATCAGCATGACGGCCAGGATGAAGGCGAACATCAGGCTCGACGAGCTTTCGCGGAACTCCTTCGAGTCGCCGGCCAGCGCCGTGCGGAAGTCGTCGCCGAGCGTCTCGTCGGCGATGCGGTCCATTTCGTCGAGTCCCTGCCCGATGGTCTTGCCCTTGGCCAGCCCGGCCGACACGGTGGCCGACAGGAAGCGGTTGTAGTGGTAGAGCTGCGGCGGCGCGACGTTCTCCGCGAGCGAAATGAGGTTGTCCATCTGGATCATCTCGCCCTTGTCGCTGCGCACGTAGATCGAACGCAGGTCGGCGGGCTTGTTGCGCTGCTGGCGGTTGATCTCGGCCAGGATTTCGTATTGCTTGCCGTTCATGTAGAAGTAGCCGAGACGCTGGCCGCTCAATCCGTACTGGAGCGTCTGGGCGATGTTGCGCGTCGAGACGCCCAGCAGGTTGGCCTTGTCGCGGTTGACCTCGATGCGCACCTCGGGCTTGCTGAACTTCAGGTCCACGTCGGCCATCTGGAACACGGGGCTTTCGTAAACCTTGCGCATGAATTCGGGCAGCACCTCCTGCAACCGTTCGAGGCTGGTGGCCTGGAGCACGTACTGCACGGGCATGCGCCCGCGGCGTCCGCCGAAGGTGCTCTGCTGCTGCACGAAGGCGCGGGCCTTGGTCTTCGAGCGCACGGCGGCCGAGATCTGCTCGGCGATCTCCATCTGCGAGCGTTTGCGGGTAGCGATGTCCGTCAGGGCGATGCGGACGTTGCCCGAGCCGCTCGACACGCGGGCTGTCACCGACGAGGCTTCCGGCACGAGCGAGTCGACCAGGCGGTTGATGTCCTCGGTGTAGTCGCGGATGTATTCGTAGGTGGCGCCCTCCGAGCCGCGCGTGTTGATCGAAATCTGCGAACGGTCCTCCAGCGGGGCCATCTCGGCCGGGATGGCGCTCCACAGCCAGCCGATGAGTCCCATCGTCAGCAGGACCAGCGGCAGGGCCAGCCACCGGCGGCGCAGGAACGAGGCCAGCGTGCGGCTGTAAAAGTCGTTGAGCCAGACAAAGAACGGTTCGGTCTTGCTGTAAAACCAGCTCTTCTTCTCCTGCCGCACGAGCAGCTTGGTCGCGAGCATCGGGGTGATCGTCAGCGCGGCGAAGGTCGAGATGACCACCGCGCCCGAGATCACCATGCTGAATTCGCGGAACAGGCGGCCCGTCATGCCCTCCATGAAGACGATCGGGAAGAAGACGGCGATCAGCGTGATCGAGGTCGAAATTACGGCGAAGAAGATCTCCTTGGCCCCTTCGATGCCGGCGTCGAAGGGCGTCATGCCCCGTTCGATGCGAATGTAGATGTTTTCGGTCATCACGATGGCGTCGTCGACGACCAGTCCCACCGAGAGCACCACGGCCAGCATCGACAGCACGTTGATCGAGAATCCCGCGGCATACATCACGAAGAACGTGCCGATCAGCGACACGGGGATCACGATGCAGGGGATCAGCGTCACGCGCCAGTTGCGCAGGAAGAGGAAGATGATGATGATGACCAGGATGAAAGCCTCGTAGACGGTGGTCCTCACCTCGTCGATCGAGGCGCGGATGAAGCGCGTGTTGTCGAATCCGTAGGAGGTGACCACGTCGTCCGGGAGGTCCTTCTTCATGCTCTCCATGCGTGCGTACACGGCATCGGCGATCTCGATGTGGTTGGCGCCCGGCTGGGGGATCACGACGACGCCCACCATCGGAATGCCGTTCATTTTCATGTAGCTGCGCGTGTCCTGCGGACCCAGTTCGGCGCGTCCCACGTCGCTCATGCGGATGATGCGGTCGGCGTCTTCGCGCACCACCAGGTCGTTGAACTCCCGCGTGGTGTGCATCAGTCCCATCGTGCGGATCGTCAGCTCCGTGGTGTTGCCCTCGATGCTGCCCGAAGGCAGTTCGACGTTCTCGCGGTCGAGGGCCGTCTTGATGTCGGTCGGGGTGATGCCGTAGCCGGCCATCTTCGCGGGGTCGAGCCACAGGCGCATCGAGTAGCGTTTTTCGCCCCAGATCTGCACGCCGCTCACGTCGCTGATGGTCTGCAACTGCTCCTTGACCGTCAGGTCGGCGATCTCGCTCAATTCGAGCAGCGACCGCTTGTCGCTCTGGATCGTGACCATCAGAATCGGCGAGGCGTCGGCGTCGGCCTTGGTCACGGTCGGGGGGTCGCAGTCGCGCGGCAGGTAGCGCTGGGCGCGCGAAACCTTGTCGCGAACGTCGTTGGCGGCGGTTTCGAGGTCCACCGAGAGTTCGAACTCGACGGTGATGCGGCTCTGGCCCTGGCTGCTGACGCTCGACAGCGAGCGGATGCCCGGGATGCCGTTGATGTTCTGTTCGAGCGGCTCGGTGATCTGGTTTTCGATCACGTCGGCGTTGGCGCCCGGGTAGGAGCACGAGACCGAGATGATCGGGTTGTCGACGCTCGGGAATTCGCGCACGCCGAGGTAACTGTATCCGATCAGACCGAATAGCAGGATGATGATCGTCAGCACCGACGCCAGGACGGGCCTCCGGATGCTCAGCTCGGAAATGTTCATGCGGCGGAGGGTTTATTCGACGGTGTCGAGTTTCACGGGAAGCCCCTCGCGCAGCTGCAACGTGCCGGAGGTGATGAGCGTGTCGCCGACGTTAAGCCCGTCGATGATCTGGATGCTCGAATCGGTCCGCAGTCCGGTTTTCACCTCCGCGGCGTGCGCCTTGCCTCCCTTGTAGAGGAATACCTTGTCGACGCCCATCTCCGGCACGAGGGCCTCGGTCGGGATGGCGATGGCGTCGGGAATTTCGTGCATGCGGATCTGCACCGTCGCAAAGCGTCCCGGCAGCAGTTTGCCCTGCGTATTGGGATACTTCGCCCGGACGGCCAGCGTGCGGGTGGCGATGTCGACCTTCGATTCGGTGGCGTAAACCGCGGCTTCGAAACGCTCCTGCCGTCCCTCGATGGTGAACGAGAGGCGCGTGCCGGGCTTGATCTGGTTGGCATAGCGTTCGGGGACGAAAAAGTCGATCTTCAGGGGCGAAATCTTCGTGAGCTTGGCCACCACGACGCTGGGCGAGGCGTAGGCGCCTTCGCTGACGTTGCGCAGGCCGATCACGCCGTCGAACGGCGCCCGCAGCTCCGTGAGCGCGATGTTCGACTTCACGATGTCGATGTCGGCGTTGAGCATCGCCAGTTCTGTGCGGGCCTGTTCGTAGGCCTCCTGGCTCACGGCGTCTTTTTTGAGTAGGGCGCTCTGGCGGTAAACGCGGTCTTCGGCCAATTTGAGCTGCGCCTCGTAACGCGAGAGCTGGGCCACGAGCGGCAGGTCGTTGACCTTGGCCAGCAGCTCGCCCTTGCGGACGACGGTGCCCTCCTGGAAGTTGATCGCCACGATTTTGCCCGAGGTTTCGAACGAGAGGTCCACCTCCTCGTCCGGCAGCAGGTTGCCCACCGTGGTGATGCCGTCGGTGAGCCGCTGCGGACGGACGATGCGTCCGTTGACGTTGAGGGTGCTCTGTCTGCGGGGCGCGATCGGCGCTTTGGCGGCGTCATCCGATGCCGGAGTTTTGTCGTTCAATAGATTGTAGAGGCCCAGGATCAGGCAGAATACCACGAGAACGATGGCTGTGATGATCCATTTCTTTTTCTTATTCATTGCGAGAGTCCGGTTTTGCGTAGGGTATTGTATGCAAAGATACGAAAAAGGCGGATGGATACAAAACCGAATGGGCGTCCGGTTCTGGTGCCCTTTCCGACGAATAAAAGTGTCGTAACGATGCCGAAAATGCCTAAAAAGCGTGTTGACCGTCGGCTTTTGACAGCGAAACGAGCCGGTTGCTGAAATATAGAATTAGAAAACTTTGTCCGATTGTCCGGTTTCGGACGGGTGAAACGGAAAAATTCGGAGGTGAAATAATGCCGGCTTTACGCGTCACTGCATTTTTCGATCGTCTCGATGGCCGTGTTCATCGGGATTTTTCGGTTTACGCATTGGTTTAAATAAATTCCCGATTTCGCCGTGAAAACCGCTCGAAACAAGATGCGAAAAAACCGCCTGCAAATTGCAAGCGGCTGTAAACAACAGAGGGAAAAGCATTTGCCTTTCCCTCCTTGTGACACCGACAGGACTCAAACCTGTAACCTTCTGATCCGTAGGCATAATTCGGCTATTTTTGCCGATCTTCGGCGATTTTTATTTTGTTTTATAATCATCTGGTTTTCAGATGCAAATATAGCTATTTTATTTCGATTTATTTTTGTTGGTTTCGATTAAATCCGTATATTTGTTTAGAAATTGTTTACCCGAATCCAAATTTATAAACAAATGAACTATTCGAAAGACGGGGTAACCGTTGCCGCCGTGATTGATACAAGCCACCCAAAGAAAAACGGTTTGTTTCCGGTGCGTATTCGTGTTACTTATCGCAGGCGATTGTGTTATTACACTACTGGTAAAGATTTGACCGCTGAAGAATGGGAAATATTGCCGGCTACAAAGGCCCGCGCACTCGTAGCTGTTCGCAAGGACATCGAAAGCAGCTACCAGATAGTGCGGGCGGCCGTTGAGGAGTTGGCGGCGTCTGGCGGGTTCTCGCTCGACGCCCTCAACAATAGATTAAAGGGTGCGGCGTCCGATACGGTTAATACGATGTTCCGGGCCAAAATAGAAGAACTTAAAAGAGCCGGGCGTGTTGGGTCTATGCTTGTATATGATAATGTTCAGAAAGGCTTGGAACGCTTTGCTGGGGCGCATATCCGTTTTGAGGCGGTCACCGTGTCGTGGCTGGGGCGGTATGCTGATTTTTTGCGCAAAGAGGGCAAGACACAAACGACTATTGCGATACATTTGCGCCACCTTCGGGCAATTCTTAACGAGGCAAAACGTTTAGGCTCGATCAAGGATGCGCAATATCCGTTCGGCCGGGATAAGTATGAAATACAAGCCGGCGAAGGGCGTAAATTGGCCCTTACGTTGGAGCAAATAGGGCAGATAGCCAACTATGAGGACGGAACCGAGGCAACGGCCAAATACCGGGATTATTGGCTGTTCCTCTACTTGTGTAACGGGATCAACGTTGCCGATTTCGTAAAGTTGAGGTATCGGGACATTGTGAATGGTGAAATATGCTTTGTGCGGCAAAAGACCGAACGCACGACCAAGACCCGCAAGGAAATCCGGGTCGTTGTCACGGAGCGGATGCAGGCAATAATTAACCGATGGGGCAACCCCTCCCGGCCCGATAGCTTTATTTTTCCGATCCTCGGTGGGCAGGAGGATGCGATGCGGCGGAAGCATAAAACGATGTATTTCACCCGTGCGATCAATCGTCGCATGAAAGAGATAGGCGAAAGGCTGGGTATTGGCAATATCTCGACCTATACTGCCAGGCATTCGTTCGCTACGGTGTTGAAGCGGGCAGGAACCAATATTGCCTATATCTCGGAATCGCTGGGGCACCAAGATCTCAAGACGACCGAAAATTACCTTGCCAGCTTCGAGAGGGAGGAACGGCAGAAGAATGCGGAATTATTAACTAAATTTTAGGGATATGGGTCGGTATAAATTTGATAAATTCTTAATGAGGTTTTCGAAAGATGCGCAAAATGCTATTATAAAAGACCTTGTAGAGTGTTGTGACATATGCGCGGACGACTACGACTGGAATATAATAGACATCCGCATAAAGAAAGCGGATAAAGAGCAACGGCATAGGTTTGCTGACACAATAGCAAAGCTAACGGAGTATGATAAAAACGAACTCGGGTCATCTTATGAATATCTCGCAAATGGAGAACTCGATATTTGTATAAGTGCAGCATATTTTGCTCGTATAACAGGACGAAATAGAAAAACCGTAACAGATTGGATTAATAAAGGATTTATTGTGACTGTTGCCAATTCAATGGGGTTGCGCCGATTGGGTCAGCCCAAATTTGATATAATGGTAAGAAAAACCATAGAAAGGCTGAAAGAAATGTAATTTTTTTTGTGGGGCATTGTGCGTTTTTACTGGACAGCTTTTTTTTATTTGTCTGTATTTGTCATTTTGTTGTGTAGTATAATTTGCGACATACTGGACAACTATTTTGCATAGCTTTTCACCTGTCCTCCAAATGGGTAGTATTTACGATCCAATTTAATTATTTGCTCCTTTGCACTATCAACGTTGAGCAATCCGCCCGATCAGCGGATATTGTAAAACAATCAATAGTGTCAAGGTATGAATGAACCTGTTATCGTCACCACTCCCGCACAACTGCAATCCATCATCAGCGATGCAGTAAACGCGATTCTTCCCAAACTCGCCGACTTCCGGCGCAAGAACGAGCCCGTCCAAACAGACGGCATGAACGTCGAAGATGCCGCTTTGTTCCTGACCGAACAAGGCATACCCACCACCCGGGCCACGCTCTACAATCAAGTCTACAAAAACACTATCCCTTACAGGAAGTTCGGACGCCGCACGGTATTCTCTAAAAAAGAACTTCTTGCGTGGATTGAATCGCGCACCGTCCATTCTGAGGACAGGCGGACCGCTGCCGCATTGCGTATCGCCGAAAGTGCCAACCGTAAATAACCGCCGGGCCTTATGAGACAGATAGAAGCCCCCGGCACTCGGAGCGAGCACGCAGGGGCAAATAACGGCACCGACAAATATACGCAATCCGGGAATGATATGCAAATTTCGTTTGGTCACCATCAACGGCGGGTGTATAATTTCCTGTTGCAGGGTGGGCGCCATTCGGTAGCGGATATTTCCGCGGCGCTAAGGTTGTCCGATCCCCGCAGCTCGATACGTGACCTACGGGCGAAAGGCGTGCCGATTGCCGATGTGTGGTGCGACAGCGAACACGGCGGGCGTTTCAAACGATACTTCATTCGACAAGACAATACGGGAAAGGAGGCGCAGCGATGACCGCAATAGAGCACACGGAAAATCCGAGCCGAAAAACGTTTGCGTTTTATTGGAGTTTTAAGGACGCCATACGCGATATGCCGGACGCCGACAAGTTAGCAGTATACGAAGCTATTACGGATTTTGCATTTTTCGGCGTAGATCCGAACGGATTGTCCCCCGTGGGTCGCTTGGCGTGGAAACTGATACGCCCGCAGCTTGAGGCTTCGATAAGGCGTTACGACGCGTGTAGAAATAACGGCCTTAAAGGCGCCGAATACGGGAAAAACGGAGGTGCCCCGAAAGGGAATCAGAATGCGAGAAAACAACCCCAAAGGATAACCCCAGGGGACAACCCCAAAAACAACCCCAAAAACAACCCCTTAAATCATAATGATAATGCTAATGTTAATGTTAATGTTAATGAAAAGGGGGTTATAGGGGGAGACGTCGCAACTAAACGCCGGGCGTTTGTTGCTCCCTCGCTCGAAATGGTCAAAGATTATTTTTTGACGATCGACGGAAGCGATACGGACGCGGAATGTTTTTACGACCATTTCACGGCCAACGGCTGGCGAACCGGTAAGAACCCGATAAAAGACTGGAAAGCCGCCGCGCGAAATTGGATGCGCCGCAAATCCGAGTTTAATACCACAACCCAAAAACAAACTAACTATGAAGCGCGGAAAACAAATTTCCTATAACCGCCCGGCCCCTGTTGAGGGGTTGCCAGAATCGCCCGAACTCGAAAAGGCTGTTTTGGGTGCATTGATCCTTGATTCGTATCAACTGTCTGATGTTGCAGAGATCGTCGAAATTCAAGCCTTTTCTGATGTGAATAACGGCAAAATATACAGTACGATGCTCTCGATGTTGGAGCGTGGCGACAAAATCGACCTCTACACGCTCGCAGATCGTCCGGAACTGAAAGGCCGGGAGATGACCCGCTACCTGGTAGAACTGACCAACGCAGTAGGTTCCGGCGTTAATATACTGGACCACGCCCGTCAACTCGCAAACACCGAAATCCGGCGCCGCCTATGCCTTTTCGGCCACGAACTCGCGGCACGCGCTGTGTCGGATCCCGACGGCGTTGTGGATTGGGCTACATCGGAAATAACCGCGATAGCTGACCGGGCTGTGCGTTCGAATGACATAACGCCATTGTGGGATGTCGTGCGGGCCACCCTCGACGACTTGGAGCGTCGGCAGCAGGCCCGACAGGCGGGCGAGTGCATCGGTATTCCTACGGGCTTACAACGGCTTGACGCGCTGACGGGCGGCTGGAGGGGTGGCCAGCTTATCGTGTTGGCCGGCCGCCCCAGGATGGGCAAAAGTGCTACGATGTTGCATTTTGCCCGTGCCGCCGCTATCGCTGGGGTTCCGGTGTGTGTATTCTGCTGAAATGCCCAATACCCAGCTGGCTGGGCGTATGCTGGTCGGAGGCTCGGGCGTTAACTCCGGATCGTTCCGCACGGGCGATATAGACGCCGACAGCTGGCACGAACTCGAACGGGCCGCCGCGGACCTTTCGGCAATGCCTGTTTACCTAAACGATCGCGCTAATATCACGATAGGGGCTATACGCTCGCAATGCAAGGCGATGCACCGCCGGGGACGGTGCGGGATGGTCATCATTGACTATCTGCAATTACTCGACACGGCAACCCGTAATGCTAACAGCACCCGCGAGCGGGAAATCGCGGCCGCCAGCCGGGCCGCGAAGTTGCTCGCAAAGGAACTCGACGTGCCCGTCATACTGTTGTCGCAGTTGTCGCGCAAAATCGAGGAACGAACCGATAAAACCCCGATGCTTTCGGACCTCCGGGAATCGGGAGCCATCGAGCAGGACGCCGATATGGTGTTGTTCCTCGACCGTCCGGCGGTGTACGGCCGGGCCGAGATAGACGCGGGGCGATACGGGACCATTCCGGCCGAGGGCGTCGGGCTGCTGCATATCGCCAAGAACCGGGAGGGGGCGACGGGATGCGTGATTTTCCGACATAACGAGAGCTTGACCCGTATAGCCGATTACGACAGCCCGGATGTAGAACCGGACCGAGAGGCCGGGCCGTTTTAGCGATAGTTGCGATTTGAGCGCATGAAAATACCCGGGTGGAACAAGTACCCACGACGCGAAAGATAATCGAAAATTCAGAAACAGGATATGAAAAAAACAGATGTTTTACCCGCCATTGCGGGACGAGTTTACAAAATTCGGCGACAAATTCGAGAAAATCGCCCACAACGAGGCTAACGGGATGTATTGTTACAAGCGTACCACCTCCGAAGGACTGACCTATTACGAGGTGTTCAAAGCACCCAAAGCGAAAGACGAGGACGGCAACGCCTACGAACGCTATCCGAAATCCTCCCAATTCGGTTTCGGCACAGCTCTTTGCTTTCGGGGTGATGAACGACACACAGCCGACAAAATCGCTTTCTATATGGCAAACGGATTCGACGCGGGCAGATTTCGCGTGTGATATGACAAGATGAGGCGAAGATCAGGATAGGCGGTATTTGCGCCCGCCTATCCTCGAAAGCAAGGGCCGTAAACTGTTCCCCCGCACTTTGGTTCTCAACACGCCAAAAGTACGAAAAAACGGGGAAATGAGCCGGATAAATCCTAAAGAAAAACGCAGAGGTGGTCAGCGGGATGATAGCGCGCTGACAATAGGATTGAATAAGAAAGAACTTGTAGAGTTGCTGGAGCGTACCCGCCGTAAGTGCGAGGAGTACGAACGCAGACAGAGGTTCGCAATAAAAGATAAACTATTGAATATTAAAATGTTATGAAAAAAGAAACCAAAATCTACACGGAGTATTGCATCCGGAATCAAATCGCCGCCGGAGGGTCCGGCGACTGGCAGATTCGTTTGGGGGAATACATCGTATCATTGCAATACGTGGATTGCCCCGGCGATGGCTTCTTGGGCCGTCTTGCGTCTTTGGCGGGGCGTGTCCCGCAGCGTTTAGTCGCCGTTGTATATCAGAGAAATCGAGACGGCCAGATCAACGCCATCCGGCAAATATCGGTTCCAGCAAAGGGCGCAAGCATTACTACTGACAATGCGACGGTTTTGAAACTGTTCGGACATGACGGACGTTACGGACGTTTATGCGGCGTTGAGGTCTCCAAATCGAAAGGTCCCTATTTTCTTGGTGGTAAATGGGGGCGCATATCTGCCACCCAGCCGATCCGCCCGGACGAGCAGAACCGGGGAATAACCCAGGACACGGAGCGCTGGATGAGCATGAAATAATTATCGACTATTTAATCCATATAGAGAGGTATGGTACAGAATGAAATACATAAGATCATAACGATAGAGTTCAAAAATTCGGAACTTATCGACAAAATGCGAGAGGCGCAGAATGCTATAAAGGCACTCAATACCGAAACCAAATATCTGAAAGAGGACCTGAATGAGTATCGCCAGCAGCTCAAATCCGGGGCTATCTCGCAAGACCAGTTTGATCGGATGATGATTAAGACCAAGAACGAGATAATCAAAAACGATCAGGCTGTAATTAAATACAAATCGGATATTAAAGCGTACACTCGTGAACTTCAATCCAATATCCGCCAAGATAAGGAGAAGATCGGCTCCCTGAATCAACTGCGGTCGTCCGTAAAGTCTTTGACTGCGGAATACAATAATTTGAGCGCCGCAGAGCGTGGAGGAGTCCGGGGGAAAGAAATCGTGCGGCAGATTCAGAAAACAACGGCCGAGATCGCCAGGCAGGAAAATGCACTCCGTAATTATCATATCGGCGTCGGTAATTACGCTGGAGGCATTCAAAAAGCGTTTGTTAAGATCGGGGCGGCGTGGATGGCTATTCGTTCGGCGTTTAGTCTGTTCCGGAATAGCTTTAACACGATTAAAGATTTTGAGCAGGCGAATACCAATCTCGGAACAATATTGGGTGCCACCAAAGAGGAAATGGATAAACTGCGAGAATCAGCACTTGAACTGGGGCGGACAACTGAATACACTGCCTCACAAGTTACACAGTTGCAAACTGAATTGGCAAAATTGGGATTCGGTCCGGAATCCATTCAGGCGATGCAACAACCGATTTTGAATTTCGCAACAGCCGTAGGTGCAAAACTTCCGGATGCCGCAAAATTGGCCGGTGCGACTTTGCGAATTTTTGGATTGAGTGCCCATCAAACCGAAGATGCCTTAGATGTCCTCGCTTTGTCTACTAATAAATCGGCTCTTTCATTTGAATACTTGAATACGGCGTTATCAATCGTTGGTCCTGTTGCCAAGACGTTCGGATTCTCCGTGCGTGATGTAACGGCCCTTCTCGGGTCATTGGCAAATAGTGGCTTCGATGCTTCCAGCGCAGCGACAGCAACCAGAAATATTTTATTAAATCTTGCTGATACTAATGGCAAACTGGCGAAGTCTCTCAACGGTCCGGTTAAGTCATTGCCGGAATTGATCGACGGATTAAAAAAGCTACATGCACGGGGCATTGACCTTGCCGGAACGCTTGAACTGACCGATAAACGGAGCGTTGCGGCATTTAATACTTTCTTAAATGGTGCTGATGATGTGAAGGAATTACATGATGCGTTGCAAGATGTAGACGGAGCAGCTAAAAGCATTGCCGAAGAACGATTAAATACTGTTGAGGGATCAATCAAACTATTGCAAAGCGCCTGGGAAGGACTTGTGCTGTCATTTTACAATAGCAAAGGCACGATTAAGTCCGTTATTGATATACTGACGAATGGGATAGAGGGGATCAGCAATTTGCTAAATCCGGATGCCCAAAAGAACAAACAAAAAAATCTTTTCCTCGATGAATTTATGAATGTATATTCTTCCGAAGGAGAAGATGCGCTGAATCGGAATATTCAAATCGGGTTGAAGTATTGGGGTGATCAATATGAAGAGGCCCGGAAACGCTATGCCGGAAGCGGAGGTCTTTTTGGTAAATCCGAATTTGATATTACCGAAACGATGTATAAGGCATTTATCGCTGCTGGAAATGAAGCTCTCGACAATGTGCAGAAACTCAAAAAAGAACAAGAAGGTTTAGCGGCACAGACAGAAGATAATGGTGAGAAAATCACTGCGATAACTGAAAAAGAGTTGAAAGCACGCCAGCAAGCCGCCAAGACACAGCTCGATTTAGAGAAGCAATTATCAAAATCCATTCTTGAACTCAGACAAGCGAGCCTTGAAAAAGACCTGGAACTTTCCCGGCTTCGCTTTTCGTGGGAACGTCAGGAGTTGGAAAACAAACTCAAATACGACAAAACGCTGACTGCGGAATCTCGGGAAGCTATAAACAAGCTAATCCTGAATATGGAGGAACGCAGGTATAAGGAAGAATCCGAAATTCGCCAGCGTTGGAGCGATAAGGAGCTCGAGGAAGAAGCCCGCAATGCGGAGAACAGGATCAAGATGCGGTTTAATGCACAAAATAAATTGCAGACTATCCGCCAAAAAGAAGCACAGTTACCTAATTATGACATTCTACACACATCCGATCCGAACAAGGATATTGAGAAAAATGCCGCCAAAATGGATATTGCGCAGCAACAAATGGATGCTGCACAAAATAAACTTTCCGAAATACAATCAATGAGTGAGGAAACATATACGGCTCTCTATGGCGGTGTTTTGGAATGGCGTAATGCTGAACTTGACGCACAAAAGGCCGTTGCAGAAGCCAAACAGCAGGTCAACGACATACAACTGCAAGGCATTAAGTTGCAAGAAAAAGAAACGCAGATGTCTATTCAAAGCGCACAACAGATGGTCGGTGCGTTGGAAGAACTTGCCGAAGCCGCCGGGGCTGATGCGGGGGTTGTCGCAATGTTGGCAATCGCCGAATCGGCCGCTGCGATGGGAACGGCGTTACACAAAGCATTTTCATCTTCCGCTACCGTTTGGGATGGTATTGCCGGGGCGGTAGCTGCAATTTCGACCATTACGACCATAATAACGCAAATTAAATCGCTCAACAGTTCTGCAGAGGAAGAAAGAAGTAAATACCGATACGCCTCCGGCGGCCTTGTCACGGGCCCGGGCACCGGAACTTCGGACAGCATCCCCGCAATGTTATCCAACGGCGAAGCTGTGATGACCGCCCAGGCTGTCAACGACTGGGGTGCGATGCTCTCGGCCATGAACGTCGCAAGCGGTGGAAACGCCATCCAGGTGTCGAATCTTCCCCAGCGCAATGACGGAATGAAGGGGATGGAGCGCATGATGGAACGTGTCCTGATGAATATGCCGGCACCCATTGTTTCGGTGGTTGACATCAACAAGGGGCAGAAGCGGGTCAAGGTTCAAAACAGCCTCGGAAAATTAGGTCGAAAAAAATACGAATAATAACATGAATACCCTTAATAAGAAAGTGGGCCGCCCTCGTGCATATACCCCCGAAGCTCTTGAAGCCAAGTTCGAAGAGTATGTCGAATGGGTGAAAGCGAATCCGGTTTACATCAACAAGGTTTCAGCAGGGGAAATAATTCCCGTTCCAACACAGCGTCCCCTGACATTAGTGGGATTCTGCCAATTTGCAAAGATCAGCAAAGACACATTCCGCCGATACGAAGATGAGTTTTGCGGCCTCCTTACGTGCGTGCGAGTGGCTATCGAAGCGGACCAATTAGAGGGAGCGATGGTGGGCCAATATAACCCGAACATTGTTGCCCGTGTCCTTCATCTTGCCGACCGCCAGGACGTGACGACCAACGGCAAGGCGATAACGGCCTCAACACAGCCTATTTCCGTGGTCCTCGATACCGAAGCTGCCAAGATCATCCAGTCCATCGGCAAAATGACAGTAGCAGTAAAGGAATGACGGGGCACGCTGCGTGTGATGATGCACGCCACCGAATAACGACGAAATGACGAGAGCCGGGATAATTCTCGGCTCTCTTTGTCTTTTATCGGGTGCATTTGCCCGTTATTTGTGCTTTGGGGTGCTGAAATTTCGGCGATCTATCATTCGGTAGAGTTGCACCATCCGAAGATAAAAAGCCGTTAAATAGGGATTGTTCGCCTCAATGATAGGACCGGATACACGACACAAGGCCCAACGGCCCGGGGTTGGTGGCTGGATAACGCAAGTTTATGCGGGGGGGGCGCGTCTGTCTCCTCCATATCATAGAAACTCGACAGGTGTATATCTTCGTCGATCTCCTCCCATCGGTCGATCTCGTCGTTTACCGGGTTGCCGTTGAAATCGGCTGTCACCTTTGCCCGCTTCTTGACCGCATTCCAGTATTTCACAAGCACACCGACTCCGATACTCTTCTTGTACTGCTTTCCGTACAAACTGATGAGCATCACGACCGTCGCTTTGGGGCGGTTCTTGTTGGTGATGGTGGAGGTAATCAACTTTCTGAAGTAATGGCGTCGATAGTTGGTACGACAAATAGCAATTGTTCTATGGCATCTGGCTGCGCTTCCGGTTGAGGCATGATTGTTTTTGCAGCCTCTAATCGAGCACGTCGTTGTGTTCTCGCATTAGGGAAGGCCGTAGCGAGGTTTTCTTTAAATTTGTCCATGTCCGATGATGCTTTCATGATTCCTAATACAGACATTAAATGTCCCATTAGGTCTTTGTAACCTAATTCATTAAAAAGTTGATGGTGATGTTTATGACCGCCAGGGTTAGGATTGTTTTTTCGTAAATAGTCGGCTATATCGGGATCGAGAGTATCGTACACGAATTGCATTACATATTTACCAAAACGAAATGGATACTTCGTCATTTTTGTAGGCGGATTTTTGCGTTCTAATCGATATAGTTGCATGAAGAATTGACGAGGGAAAGAAAGAGTCCATTCTCTGTATTCATCTTGTAGGTACGCCTTGAATTTCTCTTGTAATGCTTCTGCGTTGCGATAATATTGATAGCCAGTAGCCTCGTCAATAATGGCATCTATACCAGTTTTTGCACAAGCAGAAATGAACATTTCGCATTGCTCGGCAATTTTAGCCTGCTGGGGATGTAAAGCACCGGCCTGTCTGGCTTTTAGATAAGCATTACATATATCAATGATATCTGACGCAAGAATACCGTTTATTTGAGTGCTGCCCGCATTGAAAATTAGTGCATTAGAATCATTTATAGGGCTTATTTGCACAGTTTTTGAGGGTCTCTCGCCCGCGTTGATTATCAGTTTGTTATCTTTTTGCTGAAATTTTTCCGGCAAAAATGGTTGTATACTTTTTGCAGATAAGTATTGGCCCAATCCGCCACTTTCTCGCCCTCCGCTAATCAGTTTGACAACTTCACGCTGCGAAAGAACGCGTGTGCCATCATTGAGGACATAGCAAGGCAATTCAAATTCTCCGAGCTTTATTATACCGGAATATGGTGCTTCTAAAATTCCCATATATTTGTAAGTTAATGTTTTATAAATAAGTGGTTTGCATACGGTTCTTCACGGCTATTTATCGCTTTCCGGGTATTTGTTTTTATGAAATCCGACTGGATTCCGGGGCTTCTTTGCTTCGGGTAATTTAATCGACAATGCTGCGATGGCTTGGTAGATGTTATCGAGTTCCTTGCGCATATCCTCCGACAGATCGCTGACCGCTTCGGCATTGTCTGCATCAGCTCGTTCCAGTAATGCCAGTTTTG